>Ga0257120_1000015_pt1 | contig 172112 bp, 183 predicted proteins | sample SI106_10metaG_FD_190153 | JGI IMG/M metagenome (GOLD analysis project Ga0257120, IMG submission 190153) | Marine microbial communities from Saanich Inlet, British Columbia, Canada - SI106_10 | ecosystem: Environmental > Aquatic > Marine > Inlet | place: Canada: British Columbia | collected...
ATTGTCCATTGGAGCAATTTGTGCCGCTTTGGTGGGCGTTTTGTGCGCTGATCAGTTGCAATGGCTTTCTTTCCCTAAAATGATGTCGATTGCCTTTACTGGCATATGTGTTTTGCCGCTGTCGTTCTTTGCACTGTCTCATGCTGCAGGAAATATAAAATCTTCAACGGTTAGCTTAATCATGTTATCCGAAACAGTATTGGGACCTCTTTGGATATGGTGGGGTATAGGCGAAAAACCAACTACGATGATGTTGATTGGTGGTGGGATTGTGCTTTCTGCTCTCTTAATATTTATTTTGTTTGAACTTAGAAATGACGACCTTACGTCTGATTGACTGGGAATGTCTGATCTCCATCAGCCTCAATAAAATGTCATTGAGGCAAAACTTCATGAGAACAACAGTCGATCTTAAACCATGAGAACACAGTCAAAGGCACTGTCAGAGGCAAACTGGTTAAGGCGGGCAGGGCATCCCCTTAGCTTCGAGGGATGACAAAGCTTAGCCTATTCGCTATTTACAAACCATCCCTGAGGTGATCCGCGTGGTGGAGATGATGTACATCCTGTTTCCGCGTTCGCTTCGGAACTTGGAGGATCTTCTGCACGAACGCGGCATCGACATCAGTCATGAAAGGGTCCGTTTCTGGAGAAACCTCTTTGGTCCTTTGTTTGCCGCAGAGAGCCGCAAGAAAAGGGTCAGCCAGATGCGTGCAAATTGGAACTGGCAGTGGCATTCGGAAGAGGTGTTCGTGAGGATCAACGGTGAAACGCATTACTTATGGCAGACCATAAATCACGAAGGCTAGGTGCTTGAAAACTATTTAACCAAGCGCCGCGACCGCAAAGCGACGTTGAAATTTCTCAGCAAAACCATAATCGGCAACCCACATAGCATAGTTAACGACAAACTGCGATCTTAGGGCGCTGCAATGAAAGTCGTTGGCAACGCCGACAAACAGGACACTGGCCGCCGGCTCAACAATCGAGCCGAGAATTCACATCAGCCAGTTCGACGATGAAGAGCGGGCGATGCTGCGCTTCAGCCGCATGCGAAACTTGCAGAAACTCGTCTCCATCCATTCCTCGGTCCACAATCATTTCAAGCAGGAACGCGACCTCTACAGCCGAGAAAACTGCAAGCTTAACTGCGCTGCCGCTCTCGTTGAGTGGCGTCATTAGGACTTGGCATTAAGAGCAGACTCATTGTACTTGCATAAACTGGTTCGAATTTGTCTGACAGCATCGGTGTGGCCGTTTTCGATCTCAAATCGCTGACCAAGTTGCGTGTTAGATAGCGGCGAAAATCTATTTCCAGCGTCGCTTGGTAGTGTTAATTTAACGAATTGAACCAAGGTCGCTGTCGAAAATGCTTTTTAATTGTCTGTTTTATGTTTGTACCTTGGCAAAGGCGTTAGCATTTCGTCCCATTCCAGGTAATCTAACTTAACCAAGGCATCATATAGCTCTGCGGGTGAGGTGACCCGATTGCGTTCCATCAGGACGCGAAAGGTTATGCGTCCTCTGTGCGTCTTGAGGTGTTTGGGGTGTAATTGGAAAGCTTCTTCGCCCCGCTCAAGCATGACAGCCCGTAGCATTGAATGAAGGAATTTTTTCCGAAGTTTACTTATTGGTTTGTCCGCTGTTTCTTTTGCGGGAAAAGCTGAGACCCTTGCATCAGTCACCCTTTGTATGCAGCACGTAGTTTATCGACTTTGCCTTCTGTTACCGCACCTGAAACCATTGTTCTAACTGCGCCGTCTCTATCAACCAATGCGACATAGACTTGGGACATATCGGCAATTCCCATAGCGGAATTAAATGATCTGCGGTTTGAGTAAACCGTTAAGGTACGTGCCCGCATTGCCGTCGAGGTGATACCTGAGCGCATGCCGTTATCGATCACGGATCTGATGAGTGCTGCGCCTCGTCCAACGACAGGAAGTTCAACCCAATACAAGCCCCCTTGCGCCAGCAGTCCTAACCTGTCGACCCATGCGTTTATCAATGGTTGTTGGTTTTGCTTAAAAGCAATAAAAACTATTGTCGGGTTGCCGGGTAGGTCGGCAGGCAAATTCATTGTACGTCCATTAAGGTCATCGACGACTAACGATGGAAGTTTGATCTCGCCGTAGGCTTGTGTGGCCAAGGCGAAAGTCAAAATGAATGCGAAAAATCGCTGGTACATAAGGTAGTCCTTTCAGAAACTGTACACTTTCTTAATTACGTGCAAGCCAAGGTTTTGGATCACTGGTGCCAATTGTGTTTTGCAGTCATAGTGGGTATTCATTTTCCAAGATAGAAGGTGATATCCTTGGACAGGGGCTGCGCCTTGTATGTCTGTGATGAAGTTCTCTGATTGATATGGGCAATTGGTTGTTGCGTAAAAAGTCACATGTGGTCGAGCGGTTCCTAGTAGGAAGCCATCTATAGGCGCGTCTCACCTTGTCCAAACTGGGCGTCCCTAGAGCCACATTCTATTATTGGTACGGTAGTGAGCCAGGTCTGTAAGATCAATCTCCCATGCCAAAACAAGTCTTGATTCGCATCCCTGACAAGTTGCGCCGCCAGTGGTCAAATCGTCATTGAAGAAGACAGAGTTGTCATCGTGAGAGCTTACGGTGACGTTCACAGATACAGTAAGCTAATTTGTGTTAGAGGCTTCGGCGTATCAAATCTTGCAGGCGCATGATCTGATCACCAGTCCCGGCTTCATTGTGATCAAGGCGCCAGTGAGTTCAAAGACAAATCAACCGGCATTTACCAGCTTTGGCAGTCCGACTTCACCTATCTGAAGATCATCGGTTGGGGCTGGTTCTATCTCAGCATGCCTCGGAGAGATTACAGCCGATACATCATCTCATGGAACCTCTGTACGAACATGAGAACCCAGGACTTAACGGACACGCTTGATCTGACTTTGCTGGCGTCAGGATGCGACCAAGTTCACGTTATCCACAAACTGCGCGTACCGAGCGACAACGGCTCCAGCTAAGCCTCTGGGAAATTGGCCGAAGGGTTCTAGGATTAAGGTATGAAGCACTCACGCGGTGCGCCGTATCACCGGCAAACTCAGGGCAAGATTGATCGTTGGCATCAAACTTTGAAGTATCGTATCTTGCTACTAAAATACTTCCTAACCAGCGATCTTGAGGTTCAAATCGAAGCCTTCGTGGATCGCTACAACCGCAGGCGCTACCACGAGAGTCTGAACATCGTCACACCGTCTGACGTCTATTTCGTGCGGGACAAAGCCATTCTACAACAACGAGAAAGAATTAAACAAAAGACACTCTTAGCGCGACGCTTGCATCACGAACATTACGCGGCTTAATGAAGCCAACCAGGTGAGCCGAACTCACTTTTAGATTAAGCTGCCATTAGTGCCAAAATCCCTGAAGACGGACACTTCAATGATGAAGTTTGAGCCTCATCGTTTATTTCGCACACTTTCTGTTCGGTTCTGCGCATTTCCTTACAGAAGGCAGTGGCCTATAACTTTCGTCAACACGCAAAGGAGATTTTCATGACTTTTAGACCTGTAGTAGAGACCACAAAAGCCCAACCTGCCATGGAGGGCGCTGGCGTGCATTTGCACCGCGTTTTTGGTTTTGGTGAGACAACACAAACCGATCCATTTTTGATGATGGACGATTTTCGCAATGATGTCCCTGCACATTACGAGCGAGGTTTTCCTTGGCATCCCCACCGTGGGATTGAGACGATTACCTACGTTCTGGAAGGCGAAGTGGCCCATGGAGATTCGCTTGGTAACAATGGTGTTTTGGGTGCTGGATCAGTGCAATGGATGACCGCAGGATCAGGAATTTTGCACCAAGAGATGCCGAAGGGGAATGCGGCCGGACAGATGCACGGGTTTCAGTTGTGGGCGAATTTGCCATCTGCTCTAAAGATGACGGATCCACGCTATCAAGATATTGCGGGCAATGATGTGCCACAGATCATTGATGATGACGGCACGGTGGTGAAGATCATTACCGGTAATTTCTGGGGCAAAGCTGGTCCTGTCGATGGCATTGCGGCAGACCCATTGTTCTTGGATGTGTCTATACCGCCTAATGTGCGCAAGACTTTACCCGTAGATACCCGTGCCAATGCTTTTGCCTATGTCTTTGCCGGCCAGGGAAGCTTTGTAGATGCTTCCATGCCAATTGGTGTGCGCGTGGAGAAAGAGGTCGCTGGCGAAGAGCTGAACATCCGTGATATGACGGGCAACCGGACGTTGGTGCGTTTTGGTAATGGCGACGATGTGACTGTACAGGCGGGGCCGGATGGTGTGCGATTTTTGATGATTGCTGGTCGCCCTTTACAGGAACCCGTCGCGTGGCATGGCCCAATCGTGATGAACACACAGGCGGAGTTGCAGCAAGCGATGCGTGATTTGCAGAATGGTAATTTTATTAAGGCCGCCCACTAAAACGCTTACGCGCCCGCGCAATAGTGCACATTAAACCCACCATGCCATAACGAGAACCACAACAACTTCACTATGCCGACGTCTACTTCGTACGAGACAAAGCCATTCAATAGCGACGCGATAGGATCAGAGAAAAAACACTTGAAATGCGACGCTTGGATCACCGCAAGCGCGCTGCATAATCAAACCAACCAGATGAGTTAAACTCTCTCTTACGACAAACTCCTAGATGCTTGCTCTGATAGTGATCATATTTTTTCTAGGTACGCTAGAGTTGGCTATCTCGATAATACTAGTGCTTGCGCTATGCTTTGTAAGTTCTTGAAGACAACTTATGGAGGCAAAACGGCACATTGTTTGGGACACAGCCTAAGAGATCGTTTGAGGGAGGCAGATGTGCCTTTCGAGGCCGCAGACCAGATAGGGGTTGGTCGTCAGTGGGTGGCGCGGGTGCTAAGTATGGAAGGGGCTACACGACGAATAAGTAAGCTGATTTCCTTGGGAGGATACAGTTGAGCTAATCAACAGCTTGGTTCTCTTGAAGTGACATAACTAATAATTGTCTAGGTTTGTTGATTGGCATGCATCCTTTTCAACTACATGCGGCACCAAACCTTATGCCGTCAGGTGCTAACAGGATCTGCGTGAGTGCCATTACGGTAGTGGTGATTTAGATCGAGTGATGCACTCGTCCAGCCGCATATCGAGTAATACACTCGTCCAGCCGCATGTTGTAGCGCTAAACAATTAAGCTGTGTAGCTGCGATACCACCGTGTAACTGACAGCTAGCCTCAAAGTTGAACAATAAGCGATGACATTTGCCGACATGATTTTTGGGTGTGACTAAGTTTTCGGGGCGAACCATGAGATGAGTTAAGTGTTTGCTAAGCTAAGCGCGTTTTTAGTCACGCTATTTCTAACGACTGTTTCAAAACATGTGAGTTTAATTGCGATGCTTTGAAGTGTCTCGAAATAAATGTTCACTAGAACAAGAAGAGGGGTAGTTTCGCGACCACCCCCCTCTTTTAGGTTATATAATCGATTTACAATTTACTTAGTAATGCGGCTAACTTTTTCTTTGATTTACCTAATGCTTTTGCGCCAGTGATGTCTTCGATATTAGACTTATCATCTCCGACTACGACTAGAGCAATCATGCCCATACCCTTATGTGGCGTACACCAGTAATAGTAGATACCAGGAACATCGAAAGTAATTGAGACTTCTTTACTGTTTTTTGATTTCTTGGGTATAGTGAACCCATCTGGACCAGCGATAAATTCGACGTTGTGCCCTTTGGATGTCGGTACCCAAGTAATGGTATCGCCCACGTCAATTCGTGTGATGTCTTCAGAATAAACCATTTTTGCTCCATCATCACGCTTGTTCAACATCTCGATAGTTGTGTCCGCTGCATTTGCGGAAGAAAACACACTTACTGCAACGAACGTGGTTAAAACGGAAAGAAAGATTTTCATATTAGTGCTCCAGATTTTGTTTGAAACGAGTTGATGTTAGCGACGCCGTGAGGGGGACATAAACTCTCGATTGTAGGTATTTTTGAGATGGTGCGGCTAATGTAACATTCAAGAACAGAGACGTAGGCATTCGGTCACAGGGCGTTTGCCTTTTTGACGGTGGGATAAATGTTAAAACCGACTGAGAGTCACCAGCGACTTGCTTACAAAATGAATTGTGGAACGGTGAAATACGTCCAACATCGGGGAGCTTCTGTTCCTCGGCGCCCTGTGAAGTGCTTCACCGCAACTTGGCTCTCACAGGTGATTTCAAAGCCACTCAGGTGCCTTGCTGTAGCGGTTTAGGCTTTTACCAACCGCCCTCGACCAGATTAGGTTTCACGTTGGCATTATGCCATGTGGTGTTAGGCTGAGGTGGTTTTATATGGGGGCACAGGCACTTGGATGTATTTTATGTTGTGACATCCCAGTGGAGTATAAGGGCTGCGGTTCTGCTAGTCATTGACTTCTGAGCAATAGAAAAACTACTTAACCTAAAATGTCATAAAAAGGTGTTTCTAACGATGTTCTCCCAACCAGTAAGTCCCAAATCTGATGTTCCAGCTGCTATCTTACCGGATCGCACGCAACGCCGTTCAGTTTTACACGACGGTATTGTTATTAGAGGTGATTGGCACAGCGATGGTATCGTTGAATTCGGTGGTGTGATCACTGGTGATCTGACAGTAGACGTGCTGATCGTAACATCCAAAGGAACAGTTGAGGGCAACGTAAGAGCAAGATCAGTCACGATAGAGGGGCATCTAAACGGCACCATCGCAGCTATTGATGTTAGTTTGTCTCCTACAGCAATTGTGAACGGCGAAATTGTGGCAGAGAAAATTCAAGTGGATTTTGGTGCGCAAGTCGAGGGGCGCTTAACTGCAAAAGGTGAAGCTAAAAGTTAATACCCCTGCTTAGTTGGGATAACTCCGCGAACCCCGATTCTGGGATTAACGACACCTCCATCACGACTTGTTATGGGCTTGTCCTATACTTAAAACTGGTTTGAACTGTGGATGTTTGTCAATGAGTGCATCTAGCAGTGCCGCAAGTTAAATAACCGTAAGGTTTTGTCCTCACGATCACTGTGACGGAAGGACCGATAAGCTTTCTTGTCGAAGTCATCGTTGATCCCCATAAGGACTACTAGCTTGACGTAACTCCCTCTGTTCTTCCATTGTCGTAACCAGTTCTGGCAATATCACCTTCCCAAGTGCGTATGGATCATCTGATAACTTCACTCTAGGTTTATTCGATAACAGATTTGGATAATGGGATATCAATAAATGTATGCTTGAGGAGTTTGTTTTAGGTCGCTCGTTGTCCCCTAAGCGTAATAACTAAGGCTAGATCATCTGTTGGTATCGCCCTCTGGGTAATCAACGTACTTGTCATAAAGTATAATGCACTCCTCGTTAAAACTAGTATCGATATTATGTAGATCAATCGTTAGTTTAGCGAATAGCTCCATCAGTCTCTCCGGCCTAATCCTTGTTGTATCGCTATAGGCGGCTTTGTCGGGACTGTTGAAGAGCAGCAATTCCTCAATATAACCAGCATTCACAGGATACTCTTCGACTGCGATGATCTTTCGAGAAATGATCCAACCATCATATCGGCTACCTGCCTTGTAATCCTTCGTGGATCAACTGAGCCCATTGCTGAGCGATGGGTCTTTTAGCCAATTCACGTAAAGATCAAGGATTAGCACACGAAGGTTTCTTTAACCGTGCGCTTGGCTTTACAGCTACCCTTTGGTTCAAGGGAAAACATGCCACCAGCTTCATTTAAACTGTCGCATAACGTCTTTATCTCAGGTTGATCCGATCACGTGTGAACATCCAATGGCTCTGAATCCCAGCGATCAATTTTTGGTAGATCAATAGTGATGTTTAACTCATGTTACAGTTGTTTCAGGTCTCATTCTGACAACATACTCATGCATCCGATTGACATGTGATATTCAACGCTGACAGTACTATCATTGTTTTTGTTCACTGGTGGAAGTGGTTATGATTTAGCTAAATAGCTTGCTAAACGATAGGCGTGGTGCGCCCTGTAGCTAAATCCGTCGGATAGCAATTTATTAGCTGTAGGTGTATTTTATTTTTTGTTTTTAATCGTTTTTAATGTGTCTCGAACGAGTTTAAAAATTAAAAAAGATACTGCTAAAGCTATAGTAGACATTAAAACACCAGCAACAATTTGAGTTAGCAACATCTTTGAAATCCTTTTATGTGGAGCCTGATTTGGAGGGCCTAGTTATTTGACTAGAGAGGGCAGGTGCCGTTTGCAATCTGGATTGAGCAAGTAGCCCAAATTAAAACTTTCCCATTTTTAAACGGATGTATTTTCTCTGGTAGAATATAGTTGTTAATTTCACGCTATTGAACGGGTTAAAACACGTCGGTTACAGCGTGAAATATAGATAGGTGCCGCAGTGCAATTTTTGTGTCAGACGGATCGTAACCACCGCCAATTACGGTCGCAATTGGAATGTTGCGACTTTTGAAGTGTTCCAAAACGCAACAATCTCGTTTTAAAATGCCTTCTAGCGTCAAATCTAAATTACCTAACCGGTCACCAATAAATACATCGACCCCAGCGTCATATAGCACGATCTCAGGAGTAAATTCTCCCGAGATATCGTTTAGGGTGCGGTATAATTGATGGAGGTAGGCTTTGTCTTCCAGGTGACGATTGAGTGATACATCACGAGTGCCTTGGCGTTTCTGGAATGGATAGTTCTGCTCGCAGTGCAATGAACATGTGTAGATGCCAGCCTTGTCACGACATATGTCGATTGTTCCATCGCCTTGATGCACGTCCAAATCTAAGATGAGAACATTGTTAACCAACCCATGTTCGATCAAGTTTACAGCAGTAAATGCCAAGTCATTGAATACACAGAAACCTGAACCGTAAGAGTAATGTGCATGATGTGTCCCACCAGCTGCATGACATGCAATGCCAGTTTCTAAAGCCTTCAGGGCTGTTTTATAGGTTCCGTTTAATGCAAGAAAACTACGTTTAATCAACTGAGAGTTTATCGGTAAGTTTATTTGCCTAATTTCCTCTGGCAATAAAGCTTCTGTCGACACCCGCTGGACATAATCACTTGCATGGGTGCGTAAAATATCACGGTAGCGAACTGGAGAAGACTGCGTGAAATCTAATCTATTGGCAAAGCTACTGCGATGAAGGCATTTTAACAGCTCTGAGAACTTGGTTCCATTAAAGCGATGTGTTGGTGGCACAGAAATATCATAGGCATCATTATAAATCACAGGAATTGTTGATATGTGCACCTACCACCAGCCCAGTGTTCGACCATTACCAGCCACGATCATTACGCAGGTAGTTACATGGAGAATTATCCAAAAGGTTCGGAAGGCGATAGCCTTGTTAACATCTGACTGCTTGATAGGTAGAAACTCAGGTTTGTCGTCATCTGTAGCTCCGATTGGCATACCAACTGTTCTGGCCCACACTTTGATCCACCGTCTTTGTCCACTCACGTGAAGCTCCTCACATTGCTCAAATACCGTTTATAACAAGTTCCACAGGTTCGTGCGCAATGGAAGATGTTTTGGAAGGATAAAAGCCTAGCAAGTTGATGTTTGTTTGCGCTTTTCTGATACCCACGATCGGCAAACAACTAATACCTTTGTTTTCGCATTTAATTAACCAACATTTCTGTCAGGTCTGGCTATTCTGCGCCGTGTGGTTTGTAGATGGTTAACAATTTACTTGCAGTGTTCTACTTTTGATCTTATTAGGAACATTATAAGAACATAACCGAAGTACCCTAGATATAGTTCAGGCAATCATTGCCGCCACATCATGGGTGTGACACTAAGGGATGAACGCAATGGCAACGGCAGATCTTTTAACTATGACAGACAAAAAATCAGCAGATAAGCAAAAGGCGCTAGACAGCGCACTGGCACAAATCGAACGCCAATTTGGCAAAGGTTCGATTATGAAATTGGGCGCTGAAGGCGCCGTTCAGGACATCGTAGCTAGCTCGACTGGTTCCCTTGGTTTGGACATAGCACTGGGCATAGGTGGCCTGCCGATGGGGCGGATCATTGAAATCTATGGCCCTGAATCATCAGGTAAAACCACGCTGACGCTGCATTGTATTGCAGAACAGCAGAAAAAAGGTGGCGTATGCGCATTTGTGGATGCTGAGCACGCACTTGATCCACAATACGCGAAAAAACTTGGCATCGATATCGACGAGTTGTTGATTTCACAGCCGGACACTGGTGAGCAAGCGCTCGAAATCACAGATACTTTGGTGCGTTCTGGCGCGGTGAACATGGTCATTGTGGATTCGGTTGCTGCTTTGACGCCGAAATCGGAACTTGAAGGCGATATGGGCGACAGCTCTGTTGGTGTTCAGGCACGCCTAATGTCTCAGGCTATGCGTAAACTGACAGGTTCCATCAGCCGTTCCAACTGTATGGTTATTTTCATCAACCAAATTCGCATGAAGATTGGCGTTATGTTTGGTTCTCCTGAAACAACCTCAGGCGGGAACGCGCTAAAGTTCTATTCATCTGTTCGTTTAGATATTCGCCGTATTGGAGCTTTGAAGGACCGTGAGGAAGTAGTCGGCAACGCAACACGTGTTAAAGTTGTTAAAAACAAAGTGGCAGCACCGTTCAAGAAAGTTGAATTCGACATTATGTATGGCGAAGGCATCTCTAAAATGGGCGAACTGCTTGACTTGGGCGTTGCAGCAGGAATCGTAGACAAATCAGGCGCTTGGTTCAGCTATGGTGATGAACGACTTGGTCAAGGGCGTGAAAACTCGAAAGTCTTCTTGAAAGAGAACGAGAGCATCGCATTAGAGATCGAAGATAAAATCCGCGCATCGCACGGCTTGGATTTCGACATGTCTGAGCACGAGAAAAAAGATGATGATGGCGTTCTAGAAGGTTAAGAGCCTGTTCACAGACCAATTTTGTCAAGAATAGATTGATAAGGCGTCCCAGATTGGGGCGCCTTGTTGCATTCTATGGCCTGTGCACTGTGGACAGTTGTTGGGTGGGGCGGTATTTCTGATGCTAACAAACCAATAACGCAATATTTGCCATAAGGCTCACGACATATGCCCACGTTAAATGATATCCGCTCGACCTTTTTAAACTACTTTGAAAAGCAGGGGCACCAAATCGTGTCTTCCAGCCCATTGGTGCCGCGCAACGATCCAACGTTGATGTTCGTTAACTCAGGCATGGTGCAGTTCAAAAACCTGTTCACTGGCGTCGAAACTCGCGACTATAACCGCGCAACATCCGCGCAAAAATGCGTACGTGCTGGCGGCAAGCACAACGATCTGGACAACGTGGGCTATACCGCACGTCACCACACATTCTTTGAAATGCTTGGTAACTTTAGTTTTGGCAATTACTTCAAAACGGAGGCCATTCCTTTCGCTTGGGAATTGCTGACCAAAGAATTCGACATCCCAAAAGACCGCCTTTTGGTGACCGTTTACCAAACCGATGACGAAGCTGCGAACATGTGGAAGAAGGTTGCAGGTTTTTCTGATGATCGGATCATTCGCATTCCAACAGATGATAACTTCTGGCGTATGGGCCCAACAGGTCCATGTGGTCCATGTACTGAAATTTTCTTTGACCACGGCGAACACATTTGGGGCGGCCCTCCCGGTTCCGCTGAGGAAGATGGCGATCGTTTTATTGAAATTTGGAACCTTGTGTTCATGCAGAACGAACAGTTCGCTGACGGCAGCATGGTTCCGCTGGATATGCAATCTATCGACACTGGCATGGGCCTTGAGCGAATTGGTGCGCTTTTGCAAGGCAAGCACGACAACTACGATACTGACCTGATGCGCAGCCTGATTGAGGCCAGTGCAGACGCCTCCAGCTCTGATCCGGATGGACCGGGCAACACGCATCACCGCGTTATTGCCGACCACCTGCGTTCGACATCATTCCTGATGGCCGATGGTGTTATGCCGTCAAACGAGGGACGTGGTTATGTGCTGCGCCGCATCATGCGCCGCGCCATGCGTCACGCGCATCTTTTGGGTGTCAAAGACCCGATGATGCACCAGCTGGTACCAGCCTTGGTTCAACAAATGGGTGCGGCTTATCCGGAGTTAGGTCAGGCGCAATCGTTGATTACAGAAACCCTGCATCAAGAAGAAACACGTTTCAAACAGACGTTGGATCGCGGTTTGAAATTACTAGATGACGAAGTCGAAGGTTTGGCTGAAGGTGCCGATCTTTCTGGTGCGTCTGCGTTTAAACTGTACGACACATACGGTTTTCCACTCGACTTGACGCAAGATGCTTTGCGCGAAAAGGGTCGCGGTGTTGATACCGAAGGCTTTGACGCCGCTATGGAAGAGCAGAAGACCAAGGCGCGCGCGGCGTGGACTGGATCTGGTGAAGCGGCGGATGCGACCGTTTGGTTTGACGTTGTGGACGAGTCTGGCACAACCGATTTCCTTGGTTATGACACTGAAACAGCTGAAGGTCAGATCGTTGGCTTGGTGGCTGACGGTTCCTTGGTTGAGGACGTTAACGAAGGCGGCAAAGTTCAGATCGCATTGAACCAAACGCCGTTTTACGCTGAAAGCGGTGGCCAAGTGGGGGACACTGGCGTGATCCGTACCGAAACTGGAACGGCTCGTGTCACCGACACACGCAAATCTGCGGGTGTATTTATTCATATGGCGAACGTTGAAAAAGGACATATTATCAAGGGACAAGCGGCTGTTCTTGAGGTTAATCATGCACGTCGCACCTCCATTCGCGCAAACCACTCTGTGACACACCTGTTGCACGAAGCACTTCGCGGAGCATTGGGCGAGCATGTAGCACAGCGGGGCTCCCTGAATGCAGCGGATCGTTTGCGTTTTGATTTCAGCCATTCCAAAGGCCTAAGTGTTGAAGAACAACGCAAGGTTGAGGAAGAGGTGAACGCCTACATCCGCCAGAACACGCCAGTTGAAACACGGATCATGACACCAGACGATGCGCGTGATTTGGGTGCTCAGGCTTTGTTTGGTGAGAAATACGGTGACGAGGTACGTGTGGTTTCAATGGGGGCCCAAGCCGGATCAGGCAAAGGGGCTGATGGTCAGACGTATTCACTTGAGCTGTGCGGCGGTACGCATGTGCGCCAAACAGGCGATATTGGTGCCTTTGCATTGCTCAGCGATAGTGCGTCCAGTTCTGGTGTGCGCCGGGTTGAGGCGCTAACCGGTGCGGATGCGATCGCGTATTTACGTGGCCAAGATAAGTTGCTGGCCGACACTGCGGCTGAATTGAAAACGGCCGTGTCGGATGTGCCTGATCGGGTTAAAGCTCTGATGGAGGAACGTAAAACATTAGCCAATGAAGTGTCACAATTGCGCCGCGAACTCGCTATGTCCGGCGGTGTGGCAGCACCGGTTAAGGCTGAAGATGTGAACGGTGTGGCCTTCCTTGCACAAGCGTTGAGCGGCGTGACGGGTAAAGACCTGCCAGCTCTGATTGACGAACATAAAATTCGTCTCGGCTCGGGTGCGGTTCTGTTGATCGCAGAGGCAGACGGCAAGGTGGCTGTGGCTGCTGGTGTGACTGCGGATAAGACTGACAGCGTCAGTGCTGTCGATCTTGTCAAGGCAGCGGTTGCCAAATTGGGCGGTAAAGGCGGTGGCGGTCGTGCGGATATGGCCCAAGGTGGGGCCAAGGATGCAACAAACGCAGAAGCAGCAATCAACGCGGCTAAGACCGTTATCAAAGGATAAGTATTATGGGCGCACTTTGGATCGCACACGTCACCGTCACCGATGAAGAGGCGTATAAAAAATACGCCGCTGGTGCGACGGTTGCCATTGCCGAGCACGGCGGTAAATTTATTGCGCGTGCGGGTCTTTTTGTTCAGCTAGAGGGCAAAGAACGTCCGCGCAACGTGGTGGCAAGGTTCCCAGACGTTGAAACGGCAAAGAAATGTTATCACTCAGATACATATCAAGCCGCACTTGAGTTTGCCCGGGACGCATCAGAGCGAGAGCTGATGATTATCGAAACAACTGAATAAGAAAAAAGAAAGGGCGCTCCAATTTGGAGCGCCCTAATTCGTCAAGCTTTTGAAGGTTGGGACATATTCGCTCCAACTTCAAAATTTATTTAACCGGCTTTTGCCATGCGCTTACGCTCGTTCGGATCCAAGTAACGCTTACGCATCCGAACGTTGTTTGGTGTGACTTCAACCAATTCATCGTTGTCGATGTAGGCGATAGCCTCTTCAAGTGACAACGTGATTGGTGTAGTTAACTTAACGGCTTCGTCTGTGCCGGACGCACGAACGTTGGTCAGTTTCTTACCTTTAAGCGGGTTCACTTCCAGATCGTTTTCACGGCTGTGCTGACCAATGATCATGCCTGTATAAACTTCTGTTTGTGCACCTATCATCATTTTGCCGCGATCTTCCAAGTTCCACAACGCAAAGGCCACTGCTGTGCCGTTTTCCATTGAGATCAGAACGCCTTGACGACGGCCAGGGATAGTACCTTTGTGTGGTGCCCATGCGTGGAACACACGGTTCATAACGCCAGTACCGCGTGTGTCTGTTAGGAACTCGCCGTGATAACCAATAAGGCCACGTGATGGTACGTGAGCCACGATGCGGGTTTTGCCTGCACCGGCTGGTTTCATCTCAACCAATTCACCTTTGCGCACACCAGTGATCTTTTCGATCACAGCGCCGGAGTATTCGTCATCAACGTCGATTGTTGCTTCCTCGATTGGCTCCATACGGACGCCATCGATTTCTTGGAACAAAACCTGTGGACGCGAGATGGAAAGTTCAAAGCCTTCGCGACGCATATTTTCAATTAAAACACCCATCTGCAATTCGCCGCGGCCCGCAACTTCAAACGCGTCACCACCTGGAGTGTCGCTGATTTTAACAGCAACGTTTGATTCTGCTTCTTTCATCAGGCGGTCACGGATGACACGTGATTGAACTTTTTTGCCGTCACGACCCGCAAGTGGGGAGTCGTTGATGCCAAAAGTCACGGTAATGGTTGGTGGATCGATTGGCTGCGCTTCGATCGCATCATTTACAGATGCATCTGCCAATGTGTCCGCAACGGTTGCTTTGGTCATACCCGCGATGGATACGATATCGCCTGCTTCAGCTACTTCGATTGCAGTTTGTTCTAGGCCACGGAAGCCCAAGATTTTTGTGCAACGGAAGTTTTCAATCAATGTGCCATCGCGTGACATTGCTTTTATTGTTTGACCGGCCTTCAAAGTACCTGTCTCAACGCGACCTGTAAGCAAGCGACCCAAGAACGGATCACCACCAAGTGTTGTTGCAAGCATTGTGAACGGTTTGTCTGTTTCAGTAATTTGCGCAGGGGATGGTACGTGCTCAAGGATTAAGTCAAATAATGCGTCTAGCCCGTCACGTTTGCCGTCCAGCTCCATGTCAGCCCAACCATTGCGGCCAGAAGCATACATTGTTGGGAAGTCAAGTTGGTCGTCTGTTGCGTCCAAGTTGGCGAACAGATCGAAACATTCGTTCAAAGCGCGATCAGGCTCAGCGTCTGATTTGTCTACTTTATTCACAACAACGATTGGACGCAGGCCTAATTTCAATGCTTTGGACGTCACAAATTTTGTTTGTGGCATTGGGCCCTCGGCCGCATCTACCAACAAAACAACACCGTCAACCATGGACAGAATACGCTCTACTTCGCCACCAAAGTCAGCGTGGCCTGGCGTATCAACGATATTGATGCGTGTGCCTTTCCACTCAACCGATGTCGGCTTGGCAAAAATAGTAATGCCGCGCTCGCGCTCTAGGTCATTGCTGTCCATAGCGCGCTCAGTCGTCGCTTGGTTTTCACGGTACGTACCGGATTGTTTCAACAGTTCGTCAACAAGCGTCGTTTTGCCGTGGTCAACGTGTGCGATAATCGCGATATTGCGAATGTCCATAATTCTAGCCCCTCGTGCGTTTGGGGGCGCTTAACGTGCCACGGCGCAGAAAGCTAGGGGGAAATGCGTATCCCTAGTGGCTAGTGGTGTTGGAAAACATCTGAATGACCACAATGCCCGCAATAATGAGGGTTAATCCAGTAATAGCGGCTGCATCTAAACGCTGCCCAAAGATCACAAAGCCGATGATCGTGATGGTCATGATCCCAAGGCCTGACCACAATGCGTATACAATCCCTACCGGCATGTATTTAAGTGTTAATCCTAAAAAATAGAACGCCCCCATATAGGCAACAATAGCCATGAGCGTTGGCCAAAGACGTGTGAACTGCTGGCTGGATTGAAGGGCCGTCGTGCCGATAGTTTCCATCACAACTGCGACAAATAGGATTAGATACTGCATTGACGGCCTTTCGGTGCATTTGAGGTACTGTGGCCCAGCACTTTGGTGCCGTCTACCTCAAAGCGTCAAGGCGGTGCTGTGTTTAATTTTTTCCATTACAAAACTGCCGGCAATGTCTGCAACGGGGAGGCGTGTTATCAAGTGTTGATATAGCCGGTCATAATCAGCCATGTCACTCACGCGCGCAATGATTAGGTAATCAAGATCTCCAGTCATGCGATAGACGCTTAGAATGCCCAAAATCGCGTTTGTGCGTTTGAGAAATCTTGCTGCCATTTAGGATCGAGGCTGTTGGTGCGAACCTGCATAAACACCATCAGGCTAAGATCGACCTTAGTGGGGTCAATCAGCGTCACGCGCTTTTTAATAACACCTGGTGTTTCCCTTGGTATAGAGCGGCGGCAGCAAGCGTTACGTGACAGACTGATGGTTTCGCCCAGCTGATCAAGCGAAATTGTGGCCTCTGCTTGTTCGACCTTTAGTACTTCACGGTCTAGTTCGTCTTATTGTCCATATGGCATCAATAGTTAGGAGTGGGGACGATATCCAAGCGCAACGGTCAGAATGCGCGCATTTTGGGACCGACGATAAACAAATGTTTACGATAAAGATCTTAACAAAACATTAGGAGATTAATTATGTTCGGTCGTTTTTTCTTGGATCACCCGCGCAGCGTCGATGGGAACTGTTTTGAGCAACTGCTGTTTGCAGGTGGTTTTGCGCTGCGTTTATTGGGGGCAGGAATAGAAGCGCTGGTGCACGCGTTGGTCTCATGTCTGTTTGAAAAGACTGCAAGCCAGATGATCATGCAAAAGCATGACAAGATTCATAACCGTTGATCAGTTGGCAGTCCTAAAGAACGCAGATATTTTAGCGCGTGCGTAATCCCAAAGAGCCGGCGCACCGACCTTAATCTTTGACCCAACACGATCTTCGATCATTTGTTCGGTGACGTTGTAGTCTGTCCAGCTGCCACCACCGGCTGCGAGGTTCAGCATTGGGGGTTGGAAGCGATCCAATGATTTTGCGAATTGTGCATCATCTGTTTCTGCGGTCTCAAACTCTTCCCAAATAGAGCGAAGTTCATCGCGCAGGTCATTGGGAAGTATGCCAAAAATGCGATCGGCGGCAACTTGTTCGGCGGCCTCCATTGCGGCCACATCGACGTCGTCAAAGATCGGGTTGTCACCTGCATCGATCTCAACCAGATCATGTAGGATCAGCATTTTGATGACACGCGCGATATCCACGCCTGATTTGGCCTGATCAGACAGCACCAGCGCATATAGCGTTAGGTGCCATGAATGTTCGGCACTATTTTCAGCACGCGAGCGGTCTGCAAGTACAGTTGCGCGATCAATAGATTTGAGTTTGTCCGCCTCATTAAGAAAGGCTATTTGCTGGTCTAGGCGGGCTGTCATTTATATATCCCCGCCTAACTTTTTCAGCTTTGTTGGCGCGGTGCGCCTTAATTTGTTTTACTAAGAAGTCGCGCCCTTGAATTTCGGCCATCCGCGTACGGATTGCCGTCAAAAATGCGTCTTCCAGCGTTTCGCTGGATGCACCTAAAACTTCACCAACCTTCAAAAACAGACGGTCGTCACCAACCTCTTTTTGGACGGTCAGCACCCAACAGCCAGTGTGTTGGCCATTTATGTTACGGCTGGATCACTCATTAACGGGTGTTTTCAGTCAAGCGGCGCTTCACATAGTCAGTGGTGTGACCAATCATCGTGTCCAGGTGTGGTTCTTCAAAGAAGTGGCCAGCACCTTCAACTTCGGTGTGTGTGACAGTGATACCTTTTTGCTCATGCAACTTACCAACAAGGGTGTGGGTGTCTGCAGGCGGTGCCACGCGGTCAGCCGTACCGTTGATGACCAAGCCAGAAGACGGGCAGGGTGCAAGGAACGAGAAGTCATACATGTTCGCAGGTGGCGCAACCGAGATGAAACCAGTTATTTCCGGGCGACGCATAAGCAGTTGCATGCCAATCCAAGCCCCAAACGAGAAACCAGCGACCCAGCAATGCTTGGAGTTGTTGTTCATTGACTGGAGGTAATCCAGCGCAGACGCCGCATCAGATAACTCGCCGATGCCCTGGTCGTATTCGCCTTGCGAACGGCCAACACCGCGAAAGTTGAAGCGAAGGACTGTGAACCCCATATTGTAAAAGGCATAATGCAGTGAATGCACAACCTTGTGGTTCATAGTGCCGCCAAATTGTGGGTGCGGGTGTAAAACGATCGCGATCGGTGCGTCACGTTCTTTTTGAGGGTGATAGCGGCCTTCAAGGCGGCCTTCGGGTCCTGGGAAAATAACCTCGGGCATGAGCGTCCTTGCATTTTTGAGTCGACGGGTAGTGGTTCAATTCTTGACGAATATAACCGCGTACCTTAGAACGTTTCTAAATAAAATGCGCGCACGGCTTGCGCATTTGTTGCGATGTATGGCGTTGCGTGCGTAACGTCAATCAAATCTAGCGAAAGCAAGGGATTTTGCGATGAAACTGTCGACGAAAGGTCGCTATGCAATGGTCGCGTTGGCTGACATCGCGTTGCAGCCCGAGGGGAATCTGGTGAGCCTTGGCGATATCGCTGAACGTCAGAGCATCTCACTACCATACCTTGAACAATTGTTCGTGAAGTTGCGTCGCTCTGAATTGGTTTCGTCTGTGCGTGGCCCGGGTGGTGGTTACCGTCTGGCCCGTTCGCCGTCCGAAATTCGGGTTGTGGATATTCTGTCTGCTGTCGATGAATCCGTTGATGCAATGCACAAAGGGGCTGGTGCATCTGGCGGTGCCTCTGGTTCACGTGCGCAGTCTTTGACCAATCGATTGTGGGAAGGTTTAAGCGCGAATGTTTATGTTTATTTGCATCAAACGCGGCTGTCGGATGTGATTTCCAATGAGTTGGCACCGTGCCCTGCTGTCCCAAATCTGTTTGATGTTGTGGATATTTGACAAGTTGAAAAGTGGGCTAGCCCCTGTCCTGCGAACTCCCCCGGAGTTAGTTTTGTAAGATGAAGATGGATGTGTCGTGACCAGAGTTTACTTCGATCATAATGCGACGACGCCTTTGCGCGATGCGGCGCGAGCGGCGATGGTGACTGCAATGGATCTTGTGGGGAATCCCTCGTCTGTGCATTCCGAGGGGCGTGCGGCCAAGATGATGGTCGAGCGTGCCCGTGTGCAGGTTTCTGAGTTGGTGGGCTGTTTGCCGGCACAAGTTGTGTTTACCGGTTCAGCGACTGAGGCGGCGGCTTTGGCGGTTGCACAGAAAGATCGCCATGGTGGTCAGTTCGTATCACTGCAGACCGAACACGATTGTTTTTTAGCTTGGGATGAGGCGGCAAACGAGGGTCCTGCGTTGCGCGCGATTTCGGCGGCTAATTCTGAGACCGGAGTGGTAAAGCCAGCAGTGGTTTCAACCGCGAGCGTATCTGGTGCTGTGGTTTGCGACATCACGCAGATCGCGGGAAAGATGCCCTTGATATATGATGAAAGTGGCAAGCCGTCTTACATGATCTTATCCGCCCATAAGTTGGGTGGCCCTAAAGGTGTTGGGGCGTTGATTAACTTTACCTCAGATGATCCAATGGCGATTTTGCGTGGTGGCGGGCAAGAAATGGGCCGTCGTTCTGGAACCGAAAATGTTATTGGTATCGCTGGATTTGGCGCGGCTGCAGTCGCGGCAAGGCAAGATGTAGCCAATGGCGCATGGGAACGGGTTGCGAAACTTAGAAATATTCTAGAAAAAGCCCTTGAGACCGTGTCAAATAAGACTATTTTTGTCGGGAATGACCAGCAACGCTTGCCGAACACTTCTTGCATCCTGACACCAGGGTGGAAGGGAGAGACGCAGGTGATGCAAATGGATTTGGCTGGCTTTGCAGTTTCTGCGGGTTCTGCCTGCTCATCGGGCAAAGTGCGTGCCAGTCGCGTCCTGACAGCGATGGGCTATGAAGATGAATTGGCAGCTTGTGCGATCCGTGTGTCGCTCGGGTTGTCAAATACAGAAGATGAAGTTCTGCGCTTTGCCGATGTTTGGGCGCAAAAACTTAAGAAACATGAGGCACGCGCGGCGTAACGCTGCGAGCCAACAAGAGGAAGTCTGAGCATGGACAATATGGTCAAAGATGGCGTCGATCAGGATACCGTCGACGCAGTACGCGAAGTTGGTGGAGCCTATAAGCACGGCTGGAATACTGACATTGAAATGGAATACGCCCCAAAGGGTCTTTCCACAGATATCGTGCGTTTGATTTCTGAAAAGAATGAAGAACCTGAGTGGATGCTTGAGTGGCGTTTGGCCGCTTATGATCGTTGGTTGAAGTTGGAAGAACCTGATTGGGCGATGGTCGACTACCCGAAAATCGATTTTCAAGACCAGTATTATTATGCCCGCCCAAAATCTATGGAAGTGAAGCCAAAATCACTGGACGAGGTTGATCCGAAATTGTTGGAAACCTACAAAAAGCTAGGCATCCCCTTGAAGGAACAAGCATTACTTGCTGGTGTTGAAGCCCCAGAAAGCGAACGTAAGGTTGCTGTGGATGCGGTGTTTGACTCAGTTTCTGTTGGCACAACCTTTAAGGACGAGCTGCTGAAGGCTGGCGTGATTTTTTGCTCAATCTCAGAGGCAATAAAAGATTATCCGGAATTGGTCAAAAAGTACCTAGGTACCGTTGTTCCTGTTTCAGACAACTACTATGCCACTCTGAATTCTGCAGTGTTCTCTGATGGGTCGTTCGTCTACATCCCGCCAAACACACGTTGCCCAATGGAGCTGTCCACGTATTTTCGCATCAATGCAGAAAACACGGGTCAGTTTGAGCGCACGCTGATCATCGCCGACAAGGGTTCCTACGTTTCATACCTTGAGGGTTGTACAGCACCGCAGCGCGACATCGCGCAATTGCACGCCGCCGTTGTTGAGTTGGTTCTGTTGGATGACGCTGAAATCAAATACTCAACCGTTCAAAACTGGTTCCCAGGCGATGAGAATGGCAAAGGTGGCATCTATAACTTTGTGACCAAACGTGCGGATTGCCGTGGTGATCGTTCCAAAGTAATGTGGACCCAAGTTGAAACTGGTTCTGCCGTTACTTGGAAATACCCGTCTTGCGTATTGCGCGGCGATGACAGCCAAGGCGAGTTCTATTCAATCGCCATTGCTAACAATATGCAGCAGGCTGACACGGGCACCAAAATGATCCACCTGGGCAAACGCACCAAGTCGCGCATCGTTTCCAAAGGTATCTCTGCAGGCAAGGCCCAGAACACATATCGTGGGCTGGTTTCTATGCACCCTAAAGCCAAGGAATCGCGCAACTATACACAGTGCGACAGCTTGTTGATCGGTGATAAATGCGGGGCGCACACGGTACCGTATATCGAGGTGAAGAATAATTCATCGCGCGTTGAGCACGAAGCCACAACGTCCAAAGTGGATGATGATCAATTGTTCTATTGCCGCTCGCGCGGGATGGACGAAGAAGAGGCGGTTGCCTTGGTCGTCAATGGGTTCTGCAAGGACGTGCTTCAGGCGCTTCCGATGGAATTCGCGATGGAAGCACAAGCGCTTGTCGCGATTTCGCTTGAAGGGTCTGTTGGCTAATCATGATCGAGGCCACCCACAAACGTCCAGACCTCACAATGCCGGAGGCCGAAGCAGAGCTTTTGCGCCAGCATTACGAGGAAGTGGATATGATCCTTGAATACGGATCGGGTGGTTCGACGGTTATGGCGTCGGAAATGGAAGGCAAGTATATCACAAGTGTCGAAAGCAACAAGGCGTGGTGGAAAATGATGATGGAATGGTTTGAAACCAATCCGACATCAAAGGGGTCCACTGTCAATATGTTTTATTCCGACATTGGACCAACCTGCGAGTGGGGCATCCCAAAGATGAGCGCGCTTGGAAACAGTTTGCGCACTATCCGCTGGCTGTGTGGAAAATGGATGAGCTACGCGCCCCAGACGTCGTTTTGGTTGACGGGCGTTTCCGTCTCAGATGTGCCTTGGTCACGGTATACAATATCAAACAGCCAACCGTGCTGCCGTTTGACTATTATACGCCACGCAATTGGATGCACGCGACCTAGGGCTTTCTTGGTCAACCAGAAATTACGGGCCGTATGGCCACGTTTAAACTTGAACCGCAGCCGTTCTCAAAGGGACGTATGCTTGAAATTATTGATTACATGCTGCGCCCATGAGTGGGCAGTGAGGGAATAAAATGCTAAAGATTGAAAACCTGCACGTCAAACTTGAAGACGAAGAAAAGCAAATTTTGAAAGGTGTGAACCTTGAGGTTGGCGCGGGCCAAGTGCACGCGATCATGGGCCCAAACGGTTCTGGTAAGTCCACGTTGTCCTATGTTTTGTCTGGTCGCGAAGGTTACGAAGTAACGGACGGCGAAGCGCATTTGGGAGACGTTGACTTGCTTGACATCGAACCAGAAGAGCGTGCGGCAGCTGGCCTGTTTTTGGCTTTCCAATACCCTGTAGAGATCCCAGGCGTTGGCAACATGACTTTCCTGCGCACAGCCGTAAACGCACAGCGTAAAGCGCGCGGCGAAGAAGAAATGTCTGCCGCTGAATTCCTCAAAGTTGTTCGCGCCAAAGCAAAGACGTTGAAAATTGATGCTGACATGTTGAAGCGCCCAGTCAACGTTGGCTTTTCCGGTGGTGAGAAAAAGCGCAACGAGATTTTGCAGATGGCGATGCTTGAGCCAAAAATGTGCATTTTGGACGAGACAGACTCGGGTCTAGATGTTGATGCGATGAAATTGGTCTCTGAGGGTGTGAATGCTTTGCGTTCTGAAGGACGCTCTTTCTTGGTCATCACGCACTACCAGCGTCTTTTGGACCACATCAAGCCTGACGTGGTTCACATCATGGCAAATGGTCGTATCATCAAATCTGGCGGCCCTGAGTTGGCTCTAGAAGTTGAACAGAACGGTTACGCCGACATCTTGGCAGAGGTTTCCTAATGAGCGCTGTTGCTGAAACGATGAATATCACTGACGAGCGTTTGGCGGGTTTGACCCTGCCAGCGGGCGGATGGTCTGACACCGCGCGCAAGAATGCGTTGTCGCGTGTTCAAATGATGGGTTTGCCAAGCCGTCGTGATGAATATTGGAAATACACACGTCCAGACACATTGACCAAAGCGGTTGCTGTACCTGCAGCCCTGTTTCACAATGACGAAGCAGCACTTTTTGACGATGTCGAACGCCTCAAAATCGTATTTGTAGACGGTGTATTTGATTCGGATGCCTCTGATGATCTGTCACTTGAGGGTGTCAGTATTGAACGTCTGGCAATTGCGGATGCCGATATCCACTGGGCTCGCGATGTTTACGGTGTGCTAGAATCCAATGGTCAAAAGCCAGTTGAGCGTCCTTTAGCCGCCTTGAACACTGCCTTTGCAACGGATGGTGTTTTGATCCACGTGACGGGTGCAGCAAGCAAGCCGATCAACATGATCTACCTTCACCACTCAGAAACATCTGATGTGATGATGCACAACGTGATCAAGTTGGAGGCAGGCGCTAGCCTCACTGTTCTGGAAACGGGGCCCGCTGCAGCACGTCTTAATATGGTGACGGAAGTTGAAGTTGCTGACACTGCAGCGTTACATCACATTCGTGCCCAAGGGCGCGACCATGAACGCCGCGCGGCGACCCATATTTTTGCACGTCTGGGCACTGAGTCAGTGTTCAAATCCTTCACACTTACGGCAAACGGTGTAATGACGCGCAACGAATGTGTGCTTGAGCTGACAGGTGACGATGCAAAAGCAACCGTTGGCGGCGCATGTGTAGGCGACGGTGATTTTCACCACGACGACACAGTTTTCATTACCCATGACGCAGAAAACTGCGAAAGCCGTCAGGTGTTCAAAAAGGTGCTGCGCAACGGCGCGACAGGCGTTTTCCAAGGCAAAATCTTGGTCAAAGCCGGTGCGCAAAAGACAGATGGCTATCAGATCAGTCAATCTCTGCTTTTGGATGGTGACAGCCAGTTCTTGGCCAAGCCTGAGCTTGAAATCTACGCCGACGACGTAATCTGTTCACACGGATCCACCTCTGGTGCGATTGATGAAACCGCATTGTTTTATCTACAATCACGTGGGATCAGCAAACCAGTTGCGACTGACTTGTTGACGCTATCGTTCTTGGCTGAAGCCGTGGATGAGATCGAAGATGAAACACTGCGCGAGCAAATCAATGAACGCATGGCGTCTTGGTTGGAACGGCGTCGCAGCTGATGTCGGTTACCACAGATATACGGGCCAGCTATCGTGGACCGGGTCGCGTGGTTGCGCGGCTTTTGGCGCAGGGACGGCGTGAAGGTTTTGCGCTGAACATTCTGCTGTTCGCATGCATTGTGATGTTCATCGCGCAAGCGCCATATCAAGCACGCGAAGCCCATTTCGATTCAGACGTTCCTTTGATGGCGCGGCTGTATTGGAGCGCGTTTTTATGGATTTTCTTGGTTCCGCTACTGCTCTATGGCTTTACGGCCTTCATGTACGGCCTAGCACGTTTGGTTGGTCGCAACATAACAGGGTATGGTGTGCGCCTTAGCTTGTTTTGGGCGTTGCTTGCCAGCAGCCCGATGTTTTTGTTGTTGGGATTAATTGCAGCCTTCATCGGTCCAGGTGCTGGTTTGCAACTGGTGTGCATTCTATGGCTTGCCAACATATTATGGTTTTGGATCGCAGGAATGCGCGCTGCAGAAAGTGTCGATCTATGAACTTCAAGGTCCAATCATTGAGCGTGCTTGTTGCACAGACTTTGCGTGACCCAGCTAATGCAGCACGCTTTGTTATCGCTGCGGGCTATCGTCGTGATATTCTTTGGACGTTTCTGTTACTTGTTAGCATTGTTAATGCAGCCCTTGTTTGGTTGTCTAATGCGTTGACTGGCCCAACCCCAGAACAATTGGCGCAAATGCCAATCCAAATCCCCCAGATCATCTTTAGTCCACTATTTACTTTTGTGTTTCTGGTGGGGGCCTTGGTGATTACGGTCTATGTTTTGCATTGGATCGGCGCTGCGATTGGTGGAGAGGGCAGCTTGGACGACATGTTGTCAGTCTTGGTGTGGCTACAAGCCATGCGTGTCTTGGCCCAAGCTGTCATGTTGGTGTTGCTTCTGTTGGCCCCTTCGATTGCTGGTTTGTTTGGGCTGGCCGTTGCCTTGGTCAGCCTGTGGATACTGGTTCACTGCGTTAATGAAGGCGCGGGACTTGGCTCTGTTTTCAAAACCGTTGGCGTTCTACTTTCGGCAACCGTTGGCATAATCATGGGCCTTAGTTTTATCCTGACCTTTACCGGTCTCGCCTCTATGGGAATTTTTTCGAATGTATGATGTCGATAAAGTACGTGCTGATTTCCCAATTCTTGCACGAAAAGTGAACGGTAAGCCGTTGGTTTATCTTGATAATGGTGCATCCGCGCAAAAACCGCAGGTCGTGATTGATACGATCACACGCGCTTATGCAGAAGAGTATGCAAATGTGCATCGTGGTCTTCATTTTTTATCGAACCTTGCAACAGACAATTATGAGGCTGTACGCGGAAAAATCGCCAAATTCATGAACGCGGCTTCAGAAGACGAAATCGTTTTTAACTCAGGCACCACCGAGGGTATCAATATGGTGGCATATGGTTGGGCTATGCCGAACCTCAAAGCCGGTGATGAAATCATTCTAAGCGTCATGGAGCACCACGCCAATATCGTGCCTTGGCACTTTCTACGCGAACGCCAAGGTGTTGTAATCAAATGGGTGGATGTGGATGCGGCGGGTGCGTTGGACCCCCAAGAAGTCCTTGATGCGATTACGCCCAAAACGAAATTGATCGCGATTACTCATATGTCCAATGTTTTGGGCACCAAAGTAGACGTGAAAACAATCTGCTCGGGCGCACGTGCAAAAGGCGTGCGCGTCTTGGTCGATGGATCACAAGCAGCGGTACACATGCCAGTGGATGTTCAAGACATCGATGCAGATTTTTACGCTGTAACGGGTCACAAATTATACGGTCCATCAGGTTCTGGCGCGATCCACATCAAAGCTGAACGGATGGCTGAAATGCAACCATTCATTGGCGGCGGTGATATGATCCGTGAAGTGTCCAAATCAGGTATCATTTATAACGACGCCCCGATGAAGTTTGAAGCTGGCACACCTGGGATCGTTCAAATGATTGGTCTTGGCACGGCCGTCGATTACATGATGGATACCGGAATGGACGCGATAGCGGCTCACGAGAACAGCCTGCGCGATTACGCTGTTGCGAAACTGGCAGGTTTGAACTGGATACAGGTCCAAGGGACAACCGCGGACAAAGGAGCCATCTTTAGCTTCACAATGGATGGTGCAGCGCATGCGCATGACATCTCAACAATCCTTGATAAAAAGGGCGTCGCGGTACGGGCAGGACAACATTGTACTGGTCCATTGATGGAACACTTTGGGTTGACTGCCACTTGTCGCGCGTCTTTTGCGATGTATAACACAACCGATGAAGTTGATGTTTGGATTGATGCTTTGGAACTGGCACACGATCTTTTCGCTTAAGGTGAAATCACTCTGCATCATTTAGCAATTGCAGCGCTAAGGCTGCAAAGCTATACCGCGCTTGAATGGTCCCATAGCTCAGCTGGATAGAGTACTCGCCTCCGAAGCGAGGGGTCGCTGGTTCGAATCCAGCTGGGACCACCAATTTTCATGAACTAAAAATGCAAAAGCCCCCCCAAAGGCGCTTTCGTTCATTTCCAAGATCTTAGTTTAAAAGATTAGCTGCCCCATGTGCGAACAACGCCGCAATCCATATGAACAAAGTTAGAGCCGGAATAACGGCCAACACCGCCGCCACGACATGCAGATGCTGCACGTGCCATTTCGCCAACTGAGCGGGTGGACAAACGTAAATCAGCCGCTTTACCATCCATATGTAATGAATTTTTAGCAACGCCTTTTAAGCGGGAACGTAGCATGGCATTTGTATTAGGGCTGCGGTAGCCAGACAATAACATATATGGTTCGTTGGCATCCATCAGATTGTGGGCGGCAGCCATAACGTCGATTGCACGTAAATCGATGGATTTCACTTCACCTGTCCGCCAATCACGCATGAAGTAGTTCACCTCTTTTAAGGCGTCTTTGATGTAATTACCGTCTACCCAATAGATCATATTGATACGTTCACCGGTACGACCCGAAAACATGTGAATACGGCGGATATCGCCAGCACGGCGTAAGAAACCTGCTGCATTGGAGAAGGTAGGGGCGGCGGTTACGGTTGTCGCGGCAAAAGCCCCCAACAACGCGCGACGGGTCAAAGTGCCCGAGTTGCCATTAATCGTCATCGTATAACGTGTCCTGTTTGCCTGTTTTCCGTGGTGCAAAACACGGAAGTTTATCTCATCCCCAGGTCGTAATTTCTTATTGCACAAACCGAATCATTAACCAAGCAATGAATCATTGGCAGTATTTTTTTTGCCAATTTAGGCAATTCTATGCGCAATCCATTGGCACAACATCGAATATGTCGAAACAGTGGAGGCTCTGTGCAACAGATTATCCTAACCAATAGTATCTTACGCCTGTAGCGTGAAAGTGAATGGACAACCCATGGCACATTCAACACTGTGCTGATAAAAATTAGATCGCATTTTTTCTTTGGGAGTAAATATGTTGCATCGCACGTTAAAAATGACTTTGGCTTTGTCGCTTATCGTAATGGGGCTTTTTGTAGCGCCAAAATTTGCTGAAGCGCAGGTCACTGTATTCAAGCAGGCTGTCTCTGAAGCTGCAGCGCACGATAAAGACATCTCAGCATTTTATGAGGCCTATGATTACAAAAGTGTTTGGACTGGGCGCTCAAGTCGCGAACGCGCTCGTCGTAAGGCTTTGATCAAAGCTTTGGTTGACGCTTCGTCACACGGTCTGCCGACTGCGCGTTATGACTCCGCAGGGCTTCAAGCGAAGATGAAAGCCGCGCGAGGGCCAAAGGAGCGTGGTGCTGTTGAGGTCGAAATCAGCCGTGTCTTTTTGCAATATGCGCGTGATCTTCAAACCGGTGTCTTGATCCCCAGCCGTGTAAACAGCGCAATTGTACGTAAGGTGCCTTACGTCAATCGGACATCGTACCTTGCCAATATAGTCAAATCTTCTCCCTCGGAGTTTTTCGAAGAGTTGGCTCCTAACAGTATGGAATACGACGCCTTGTTGAAGGAAAAGCTGCGTCTTGAACGTCTGCTTGGCAAAGGCGGATGGGGGGCGGCTGTTCCTGCTAAGTCCCTGAGACCAGGACAATCAGGTGCGTCAGTTATCGCATTGAGAAATCGCCTGAGGCTGATGGGCTTCATGAAACGTGACTCAACACAAACCTATGATGACAACATGAAATCAGCCGTTGAAAGGTTTCAAGCTGCCCATGGTCTGTTTACAGATGGTATTGCTGGTCCAGCCACGATGCCAGAGGTAAACAAAAGTGTTCAAGTGCGGCTGCAATCCGTCATAGTTGCTATGGAACGAGAGCGGTGGTTTAACAGAGAACGTGGTGATCGTCACGTTCTAGTAAATATTCCTGATTTTACTGTTAATATTGTCGATAACAACGAAGTGACGTTCCAAACGCGTTCCGTGGTTGGTGCCAACGAAGAAGATCGCCCAACGGTCGAGTTTTCTGATTTGATGGAATATATGGTTATTAACCCAAGCTGGTACGTCCCACGTTCCATAGCTACTTTGGAGTTTCTGCCTGCACTGCAAATTGACAGCAGCTCTATTCCTCACATTGAAGTTATAAATAAGGAAGGCCTGTTAGTCGACAGCGCTAACGTGAATTTCTCTTTGTTCAATGCAGAGGATTTCCCTTTTACAATGCGTCAACCTCCGTCCAAGGGGAACGCTTTAGGCTTGGTCAAATTTATTTTCCCAAATCCTTACAATATTTATTTGCATGATACGCCTGCAAAAAATCTGTTTTCACTTGATGTTCGCGCATTTAGCCATGGTTGTGTTCGTTTGGCTGACCCATTTGATTTCGCCTATGCGTTGTTGGCAAAAGAGGTCGAAAACCCGAATGAGTTTTTCCAAGAGCAGTTGGCAACTGGAGAAGAACAACATGTATACCTAAAATCCCCTGTTCCCGTACACATTATCTACCGAACAGCATTTACCACTACTGAAGGGCACACACAGTATCGCCGCGATATTTATGGCCGTGATGCACAAGTCTGGAAGGCTTTGGCAAAGGCAGGGGTGGCATTGCGCGCCGTACAAGGTTAATTCAGGTACTGTAATTTACGGGACGCTGATCACATGGGCCATTCCATTAAAGAAATCGCAGTGGCGCTTGGGGCACAAGCCTTCGGCGCAGTTGATCTTTTGGTCACCTCGGTTCAGGAACCAGCAAGCGCTGGACCTGATGATCTGGCGCTTGCCACAGATAAGAAATACGCTGAAAACCTATCAATTGGCCAAGCCCGCGCAGCTATGGTGTGGGAGGGGGCCGATTGGCAAGCAATGGGGCTTCAGGCTGCAATTGTTCCTAAACTTGCACGTTTCGCGATGGCTCCCCTAACCGCATTGATGGATCAAGGGCAGGGCTACGACGCAGGAATTCACCCAAGTGCGGTTATTGATCCATCCGCAGAACTGGCTTCAGACGTTTGTGTTGGACCGCTTGTCGTCATCGGCCCACGCGTCAAGATTGGCGCTGGTAGCATCATTGGCCCTCAGTGCTATATCGGCATGGACGTGATCATCGGTGAAAACGCCTATTTGCGGGAACAAGTAAGCATTGGCGCACGTGTCCGTATTGGCGCACGGTTCATTGCACAACCGGGTGCCAGGATCGGTGGAGATGGGTTCAGTTTTGCTACGGCTGGAAAATCGGGGGTCGAAGCCGTCCGCGAAAGCCTTGGTGATCAGCAAGAAACTGAACCGCAGTCTTGGACCCGAATCCACTCGCTTGGCTCAGTTGTCATAGGTGAGGACGTTGAAATTGGTGCGAATACAACCGTTGATAACGGAACCATCCGTGACACGCTGATTGGAGATGGCTGCAAGTTCGACAACATGGCGCAGATCGGCCACAATGTGCGCATCGGACGGGATTGCTTGATTTGTGGTCACGTTGCTGTCGCCGGTTCTACGGTAATAGGTAACAATGTTGTTCTTGGTGGAATGACAGGTGTTACTGACAACGTCTTTGTCGGAGACCGTGTTATCACCGGCGGCGCAACCAAAGTTCTGAGTAACGTGCCTGCGGGCCGTGTCATGTTGGGGTATCCGGCCACGCAGATGGACAAGCAGCTGGAAATTTACAAACTACTGCGCCGCCTGCCACGCCTGTTTCGCGATGTGACAGCCCTTAAAAACCGCAGATCTGACGACAATAAAAACTAGTGGGTAAAGCAATGAGTGTCACTGACAAAATATTCGAAATCATCGCAGGGCAGGCCGTTCTAGAAACTTCGGATGTGACGATGGAAAGTACACTTGAAGATCTGGGGATTGATAGCCTTGGTCTGGTGGAAAGCATTTTTGCAATAGAAGAAGAATTCGACATTACGGTTCCCTTCAATGCCAATGAACCTACCAACAGCGATTTCGATATTTCCAGCGTCGCAAAGATCATTGAGGGTGTGGAACGTTTTTTGAAAGAGCAGGCGGGCTAAACGAATGAAACGCGTTGTTATCACGGGTGCCGGCACAATCAACGCTTTGGGCCACAGTGTTGCAGATACAATGACTGCCTTGGCAGAAGGGCGCTGTGGTATCGGCCCCTTGGTATTTCGGGATGTTGAACGGCTGTCAATCCAGATCGGCGCCCAGGTGCGCGGGTTTGAGGCAGACGGGCGTTACAACCGCCAACAGATGTCGCTCTATGATCGTTTTACCCAATTCACCCTTGCCGCAGCTGCTGAGGCAATCACGCAATCTGGTATCATGTTCAGCGGTGAATTGGCAGCCAAATCCGGTGTAGTTCTTGGCACCGCTGGTGGCGGTGTTAGCACATGGGACGACAACTATCGGTCCGTCTATGAAGAGGGTAAAAACCGGGTCCATCCTCTCGTCGTGCCGAAACTTATGAACAACGCAGCTGCCAGCCACGTTAGTATGGAATATAACTTGAAGGGCCCATCCTTTACTGTTTCCACAGCCTGCGCCTCATCTAATCATGCAATGGCGCAAGCCTTTCAAATGGTGCGCACTGGGCTGGCTCCTGCGATGGTGACAGGTGGATCAGAGTCCATGCTGTGCTTTGGCGGGGTGAAAGCCTGGGAGGGTCTGCGCGTCATGTCCAAGGACGCGTGCCGCCCATTTTCGGCCAATCGCAATGGTATGGTTCAGGGCGAAGGCGCAGGAATTTTTGTGTTTGAAGAATACGAACACGCACGTGGACGCGGCGCTGAAATCCTGTGCGAAGTCGCAGGTTTCGCCATGTCCTCGGACGCCACAGATATCGTTATGCCGTCCAAAAATGGAGCCGCGCGGGCGATTGCGGGCGCGCTAAGCGATGCACAGCTTAATCCAGAAGACGTTGGTTATATCAACGCACACGGTACTGGAACGGCTGCGAACGATAAAACTGAATGCGCGGCTGTTGCTGATGTCTTTGGCCAGCATGCGGATAAGTTGATGATTTCGTCCACGAAATCTATGCATGGTCATTTGATCGGTGGCACGGGCGCTGTTGAATTGCTGGCCTGCATCATGGCTCTACGGGATGGTGTTATAGCGCCCACAATTGGGTACGAAGAAGCAGATCCAGAATGCGCGCTTGATGTGGTGCCCAATGAAGCACGCTATGCGAAAGTTAACGTTGTGCTGTCTAACGCCTTTGCATTTGGTGGCATGAACGCCGTTTTGGCGCTTCGCAAAGTTTAGAAACGCAAAAGGCCGCCTGTGAAAACAGACGGCCCCTTGTTTGGTCTAAGTTTGATTTATGGTTCAACAACCGAAACTTTTTCATAGGCGGCTGTAAAACCGGTCAATGATAATGTCAATTCAACCTTCCGATCTTGCGCTAGTGCAGGAACGATTGTCATCGTAGCTGCATTGCCACGTTTGAAACTGGCGACGTCTTCTGCCGTAAGGCCGATGCGTGCAAAACAACCAACTTGGTTACAGAATGAATATGGATAACGGCGCGCTTTGCCACCATCGACAGTAATGGTTAATTGTTGAGGTAGGGAGGTTTCGAGCGGCACTACGATTGTCCCACCAGCTTGCGCTTTGCCAGCATCTTTCAGGCGGAACATCGAAACCTCAGCAACTGGCGAACCAGCACCGTCGTCCATCAATTGATACATCTGGCATGGCTCTTCGCCTTCGCCATCAACTTTAACGCAGCGCATTTCCCAATCCCCAACCTTCTCTTTGATGTAAAGCTGGCCTGCTGCCAATTCTTGCTCGGCTTCTTCACCAAGACTTAAACCCGTTGGGTTTCCTTCACCGGCCCCAGCATCAGTGCTCTCAGTCGGTGCTTCAACGGCTTGGGCCTCAGCTTTGACTGCTGTTTTAGTTTCAGCCGATGTTGCAGTTTCTTGTGCAAATGTTGCACCGGTCATCCCGAAAATAAGAGCTGTGCTTAAAACTACTGCATTGCGAAAATTGGTCATTCGATATCCATTATTCATTGCTTTGTTGTTATTTCTAACACGGTGAAATTTACATGCCAGTGATGAACCGCAACCGGTCATTCGAATTTGGCAAATTTCTGCTGATTTCTTTGGCTAAATAAATTGGGTATCTAAAAAGAAAAGAGAGCTTCGTTGAGCTCTCTTTTCCAAATTTATTCTCCCCGTCGGACTGGGCCGACCTGTGTTCGGAGTTTACGAAACCACAGTTAGTCGGTCAACAGTTAGTTTCGGAAAAAGAGCCAATAGAACTACGTGGTCTCAACCGTAAAAGTGGCCATACCCGTAGGCATGGCCAGCTTGACAGGATGGAAGTGTTGCTAACCCGAGGAACATTTAGGTTTGAAACAAAAAACAATAAGACCGCCAAAGGTTAAGTCAGTACGGTAAGCACGAATTAAGTTTTGAACAAAAGCTTAACGCATATGACATCCTAATTATCTATTGGCGGCGGCGGTGACGAATACGCTGTAAAGCAAGGCCTCGGCCTGAAATATGCGTACCGGCATGGTTTGATTGCGGGCGCAACAGGCACGGGTAAAACTGTTACGCTGCAAATTCTTGCTGAGGGATTTTCCAATGCTGACGTTCCAGTCTTTTCGTCCGATGTGTAAGAAGACCTTTCTTGTCTCGCCAAATCTGGGAGCGCGGATCACAAATTACACAACGCTTTCATGAAACGCGCAGGCATGATTGACTTTGACGATTACACCTACGACAAATTCCAGTCACATTCTGGGATCTGTTGGTGAACAAGGGCACCCGGAGCGCACCAGGGTTGCTGAAATGGGGCCTTTGCTGCAGGCACGTTTGTGGGAACTTAGTGAAGCTCAAGAGGGCATCATTAACATTGCCTTCCGTCTGTCTGACTAAGGAGGCCTCCCATTGCTGGACCTAAAAGATCTTCAAGCATTGTTGGTCTGGATCGGAGAACAAACAAAAGAACTGTCTTTGCGTTTTGGCAGAGGGGGCGAGAAGGATCATGCCACCGGCGCCATACATAAAATCAAGGCGGTCGTTTTCTATGTGCTGGACCAGCACGACAATCACACGCTGTCGGTGGATGATGGGATGGATATGTTTTTGATATCTGTCTTCAATCCTGCTTTGCAGGGGGATGAAGTTCACGGTGAGGATGGCAGTTACTCTGCCTAAAGCACTAAAACCCACAAACGAAAAAAGGCCCCGTAGTCTCCTGTCGGGGCCTTTTCTATTTCTTGTGAGATGATTTTATTTCTCAGGGATCAAACCACGTGGGCTGAACCTAAGGACCAGAAGCAAAACCAGACCCATTGTCAAAAGACGCATGTGTGCGACGCTTTCGAGCAGGTGATCTTTCAACCAATAGCCATCTGCCATGCCGTAGGTGACAAATTTCATCAAGACACTGCCCATCGGCTCAACCATGACCCACAACCACCAGATCAAAAAACCACCAAGGACGGACCCAAGGTTGTTCCCAGATCCACCAACGATCACCATAACCCAGATCAGGAAGGTAAAGCGCAGCGGCTGATATGTGCCTGGCGTCAACTGACCGTCCAACGTCGTCATCATCGCTCCAGCGATCCCACATACAGCGGAGCCAAGCACGAAGATTTGTAAGTGACGGGCAGTGACGTTTTTGCCCATAGCCTCAGCGGCAAACTCGTTGTCGCGAATGGCGCGCATCATACGGCCCCATGGGCTGTGCAACGCACGCTGCGCCATGACGAACAGGATGACCAAGACGACAGTGAACAAACCTGCATAGATCAGTTTGACCCACAGTGTTGAGGCAGTGACAGCGTCAAAACCCAAGCCATTCGCGCGTTCGATAAAGGCGGCATTACTCTGCAGATCAACCTCATAAGGGGCAGGGCGCGGCAAGCCGACAACGTTCTTAACCCCTCGGCCCAACCAGTCTTCGTTTTTCATCACCGCGATGATGATTTCCGAAATACCTAAAGTCGCAATTGCCAGATAGTCAGAGCGCAAACCAAGTGCTGTCTTACCAATCAACCAAGCAACCGCAGCGGCCAACAAACCACCCGCAGGCCAAGCCAACAACACAGGCAACCCTAGACCACCAAGGTAGCCAGTTGCCGCTGGATCGATTTCTTCGATGAGGCCAACCGCAGGGTCAAACAATCCGCGATAAACGAAGAAACCTACAACCAATACACCAAAGACGCTAAAGCTGCGTAATTTGCTGGCTTTCATATTGGTCATTAGGATCACGGCGGCTACAACAGTCGCAGCGCCCAACACCAACGCGCCAATTACAGATGCGCCGCCCGCTTGCCATGCGCCCGGCGTGGCAGGCATTGACACCAACACAGTTGCCAAACCACCAAGAGCAACAAAGCCCATGATACCAACGTTAAACAGGCCAGCAAAACCCCATTGAAGGTTCACACCCAAAGCCATGATCGCGCTGATCAGGCCAAAGTTAAGGATAAACAAAGCAGTGTTCCAGCTTTGGACAAATCCAGTGATGACGATCAGCAGGGCGACGCCTGCAAAATACATCGTGTTTCTGACTGAATCGCTCATACTGATTTCCCCGCGAACAAGCCTGTTGGCCTAAACAGCAGCACGATGATCAAGATCACAAAGCTAACTGCGAATTTATAGTCGGTAGACAGCAACTGGACCAATGTGTCCGGTGCCCAAGATTCTGGCACCACATAGGTCGCAACCTTTTTCCACGCATAAGTGATCATCACCTCAGAGAATGCGATGGTGAAACCACCCGCAATCGCACCCAATGGACTGCCCAAACCACCAACGATGGCCGCGGCAAAGACTGGCAACAACAATTGCAAGAAGATGAAAGGTTTGAACGATTTATCGAGGCCGTACAGCGTACCAGCGATAGTCGCCAAAGCGGCAACGATCAACCATGTCACCAAAACCACACGCTCTGGATTGATACCTGACAACAACGCCAAATCTTCGTTATCAGAATAGGCACGCATGGATTTACCAGTGCGGGTGCGGTTCAGGAACCAGAATAGGGCGATCACAACAATCACAGCAGTAACAATGGTAATGCCTTGGGTGGTTTTGAACGCCAAACCTTCTTTCAGACCGGTCAATGCCTTAAATTCACGTACAGAAATAATGAACCGCTCACCGTCAGAGAAACGCTGATCGTTCGGACCAATGATAAAACGTACCAGGCCGTTCAGAATGAACATTACGCCTAAGCTGACGATCACAAGGATCACAGGCTTGGCTTTTTGGTCACGATAGAACTTGTACACATAACGATCGGTGAACAGTACCAAACCCATAGTCGCTAATATACCAAACGGCATAGCGAGTAGGGCGGTTGGAAGCGGCCCGAATGAGATGCCCCAGCTTTGAAACAACCACGTCACAAGGATCGTACACATCGCGCCAAAGGCCATCGTGTCGCCATGGGCAAAGTTGGAAAAGCGCAAGATACCATAGATCAACGTGACACCCAGCGCGCCAAGGGCCAGCTGAGCACCATATGAAATGGCAGGAATCAATACGAAGTTAGAGAGCGCCACAAAGGCGTTTAGGAAATCTATCATTTTATCCTCCCAAGAAGGATTTGCGCACTTCAGGATCTGCTAGCAATTCCTTGCCCGTGCCTGTAAATGCATTTGCGCCTTGAACCAGAACATAGCCTTTGTCGGCGATCTCTAGGGCTTGGCGCGCGTTTTGTTCAACCATCAGGATCGGAATGCCTGTGCGGGCGACCTCAATAATCCGGTCAAACAGTTCGTCCATCACGATAGGCGACACACCCGCAGTCGGCTCGTCCAACATCAGAACCTTTGGCTGTGTCATCAACGCCCGACCCACGGCCACTTGTTGACGCTGACCGCCTGACAATTCACCAGCGGCCTGATGCCGTTTCTCTTTCAAGATAGGGAACAGGTCATAGATCTGTGTCATTGTGTCTTTGTAATCGTCACGACGGATGAAGGCGCCCATCTCTAGGTTCTCTTCAACCGTCATTGATGTGAAGATATTTGAGGTTTGTGGAACAAACCCCATGCCTTTTACGACTCGATCTTGTGGGGACAAGGCAGTGATGTCTTCACCATCAAGACGCACAGAACCTTTGTTTAGGTTCAACATGCCAAAGACAGCTTTCATGCCCGTGGATTTACCAGCACCGTTGGGGCCAACAATCACGGCGATCTCGCCTTTGTTCACCGCAATTGTGCATTCGTGAAGAATGTCAGGGCCATTGCCATAGCCGCCTGTCATGCTGTCACCAATTAGGAATGGTTCGCTCATGTGCGGGCTTCCTTAACTGAAGGGGATATGTGCGCGGCACCTACGCAATACTGACGTAATACCGACGCAATACCGATGTGTGCTTTTGACATTATGCACCCACCTGTTCTTTGTTTTTTAAACCAGTGCCAAGATAGGCCTCGATAACCTGTTCGTTGGCTTTTATTTCAGCCAATGATCCTTCGGCCAATACCTTGCCTTCCGCCATACAAATGACAGGGCCACAAATTTTTCCGATGAAGTCCATATCGTGTTCGATCACCACAAAGGTGTAACCACGGTCTTGGTTCAGGCGCAAAATGGCGTCACCAATAGTGTTCAAGAGGGTGCGATTTACACCTGCGCCAACTTCATCAAGAAATACGATTTTGGCATCAACCATCATCGTCCGGCCTAGTTCCAAAAGCTTTTTCTGACCGCCAGAGATTTGGCCAGCCTTTTGCTCTGCCAGATGTTCAACGGTCAAGAATTCCAAAACCTCGTCAGCTTTGGCTTTCAATGCGCGTTCTTCATCTGCAATGCGTTTGCGTCCAAACCATGTGTTCCAAAGGGTCTCACCTGATTGGGCCCCCGGAACCATCATCAGGTTCTCACGACAGGTCATTGAACTAAATTCATGTGCAATCTGGAAAGTGCGCAGCAGTCCCTTGTGGAACAACTCATGAGGCGGCAGACCCGTGATGTCCTCGCCCTGCATGTGCACAGACCCAGATGTCGGAGGCAGAACCCCGGCTATCACATTAAAAAGAGTTGTTTTTCCGGCCCCATTAGGACCAATCAAACCTGTAATTGAATTTTCTTCAATTATTAGGCTGGCACCATCAACAGCTTTAAAACCGCCGAATTGTTTGTGTATATCATCAACGACGATCATACGAATTCCCCCGCCACATTAAATATGGGCTATAACATATTGAAACAGCCCGCGGAAAACCACGGGCTGCTCAATTAATTTAGATAGTGATTAACGGTAGCCGATAGTGGAATACACGCCATCTTTGAATTCGATTTCTTGGTAGTTACCAGCTGATTCACCAGCACCAATTAATTCAACCGCAGAAGCACCAACATAGTCGATGTCTGTGCCAGCTTTCAGCAATTCTAGACCTTTAGCCAACTCACCTGGGAAGATTTCAACGCCTGGTGCGTTTGCGACGTCCATTACGTGATCTTTATAGTCTGCAGAATTTTTGCTGTCAGCAGCTTGCATTGCCAACATGATCAAAGCAGCAGCGTCGTAGCTCTCTGGTGAGAAAGCGCCAGTGCCGTCGAAGCCTGCAGCTTCAGCCAATTCAACGAATTTCGCAGAACCGATGCTGTCAGTACCTGGGTACGCACCATAAGAACCGTTCAATTCAGCACCGAAGTTTTCGTTCAGTTTTGAACCAACCATGCCGTCTGGAACATAGAATGTTTCAAACGCCCCTGTGTCGATCGCTGCGCGGATAACGCCAGAACCGCCTTGGTCAACGTAACCAGCTACAACAAGAACTTCGCCACCAGCTGATGCCAATGCACCAACTTCAGCAGAGTAGTCTGCTTTACCGTCTTCGTGTGCTGCAGAGATAGTTACTGTGCCGCCCGCAGATTCAAAAGAAGCTTGGAATGCATCAGCCAAACCTTTGCCGTAGTCGTTGTTTGTGTAAGTCAAAGCAACTGATTCAACACCACGATCTTGCAAGATGTTTGTGATGATTACGCCTTGGCGTGCATCGGATGGTGCGGTGCGGAAGAACAAGCCATCGTCTTCAGCAGTAGATAGGCCAGGGGATGTCGCTGATGGTGAAATCATAACAACGCCGTTTGCGCGTGCTACGTTGGCCAAGATCGCGCCAGTAACGCCTGAGCAGTCAGCGCCCATGATCCCATCAACTTTGTCAGATGTCACAAGACGTTCAGCTGCGGATGTTGCCGCGCCTGCGTCGATGCATGTGCTGTCTGCACGTACAGAGATTACTTTTGCCGCATCAAGCAACATGCCAGAGGCTGTTACTTCAGCCATAGCCATTTCAGCGCCCGCACCCATAGCTGGTGTGATGGACTCAAGTGGACCAGTAAAGCCCAAGATTACGCCGATTTTTACTTCTTTGCCGTGACCGCCCGCAATCGCGGAACCAGTCATCAAGGCTGTGGCTGCAGTAGCCAATAGTAGTTTTTTCATGTGTCTCTCCCATAAGGATCTAATGTCCTGATGGAATAGAATAGTGTCGGTTTGCATAAAAGAAAAGTCCTATAACCCGCCGGTTGGTGGTCGTTTAACCTGTAAATTGGTCGTTTTCGGGAAAAAGGGACTAATCTTACTTTAGGGAATGCGACAGGTGATAACTTTTACGAGATTCCATTGATTAGAATCGGATGGATTTGTCGGTTAGATCGATAGCCGTCCAGCATGACTACCGCGCTCGCGATAGGGCGTTGTATCATAGTGTGCCCGGTAGCATTTCGAGAAGTGCGATGGAGATGCAAAGCCACAAGCTAAAGCCACGTTGATCACACTCATGTCGGTCTGCATCAGAAGGTTGCGTGCTTTTTGAAGACGAAGCTCCATGTAATAACGCTTGGGCGAACGGTTCAGATAGCGCCGGAACAACCGCTCTAGCTGGCGTGTCGACATGCCGACCTCTTTTGCCAATATAGAAGGGCTTATCGGTTCCTCGATGTTGCCCTCCATGATTTGGATCACTTGGCTTAATTTTGGGTGACGCACGCCGATCCGTGTCGGAACAGACAGGCGCTGAGTGTCTTGATCGGTCCGGATCGAGGAATAGATCAGCTGATCTGCAACCGCATTAGCGAGATCTTCGCCCAAATCTTTGGCGATCAGTTTAAGCATTAAGTCCAAGGACGAGGTGCCGCCAGCCGTCGTAAGACGATTGCCGTCCACAACGAACACAGATTTGGTTAATTCAACTTCAGGAAATTCTTCTGAAAAGCTATCGTGATTTTCCCAATGAATGGTAGCGCGTTTGTCATCCAGCAATCCAGCCTTCGCCAAAGTATATGCAGCCGTGCAGAGGCCAGCAACAGGTATACCTTTGCGCGCTTCACGTCTGACCCATCCAAGTAACTTCTTGGTGGTGAACTTCTGGACGTTTACACCACTACAAATCATCATGGTGTCGTCGCGAGACAATTCCCCTAAATCGCCGTCAAGTTTAAAGACACTGCCTGCAGAACAGCGAACCTCTTCGCCTCCTTCCCCCATCACGCGCCATTGGTAGGCCTCGTGGCCCAACATACGGTTGGCTATCCGCAAGCTTTCAAGGGCAGATGCGAAACTAAGAAGGGTGAAATCTTCGAGCAAGACAAAGACATACCGCTTTGGCTTAGCTTCGGTCTCGATCTTGGTCGCCATGCGCGGATTTGACATCGCGGCTTGTCCTTAATGGGGGCGCAAAAGCGCGAATGTTTGGGACGGTTTTTTTACCGTACGATGGTTGACCTTGGGCATGCAAATTGCATTCCGTCAAGAGGTGTAAATCAGATGTGGTCACTTCAATTAAGCTTTTGTATAGATGGCAGCTCAATACAGCCTAAATGGGCTTAACCAACGGAGAAGACAGATGAGCGATTGGACCAAATCAAGCTGGCGCAACAAGCCACGGATTCAGATGCCCGATTATACAGACGCTGCAGCACTTAACGCTGTAGAGGCCCAGCTGTCTCAGTATCCATTGTTGGTATTTGCAGGCGAAGCACGCCGCTTGAAAACACAGTTGGCTGCAGCATCTCGTGGCGAAGCGTTCCTTTTGCAAGGCGGCGATTGTGCTGAGGCATTCGACCAATTCAATTCAGACAGCATCCGCGACACATTTAAAGTGATGTTGCAAATGGCCATGGTTTTGACTTACGGCGCGAAAGTACCAGTTGTTAAAGTTGGTCGAATGGCTGGTCAATTTGCTAAGCCCCGCAGCGCTAACACAGAGACTGTAGGCGGCGTTGAGTTACCAAGCTACCGCGGTGACATAATCAACGGTTTGGATTTCACACCAGAAGCTCGTATCCCTGATCCACAGCGTATGTTGCAGGCCTATACACAATCTGCGGCTACATTGAACTTGTTGCGCGCGTTTTCAACCGGCGGGTTCGCTGACATGAAACGTGTTAATGCATGGACACTTGGTTTTACCGACAGCCAAGAAATTCAAAAGTACCGTGATTTGGCAAGCCGTATACAAGACAGCATCGATTTCATGGACGCTGCTGGTATTAACTCTGACTCGACGCATGAATTCTCGTCTGTTGAATATTACACCAGCCATGAATCACTTCTGCTGGAATACGAAGAAGCACTGACACGTGTTGATTCTACTTCAGGAAAATGGTTGGCGGGTTCCTCGCATATGATCTGGATCGGGGATCGCACACGTCAGCCTGACGGCGCGCACGTTGAATTTGCAAGTGGCGTTCAAAACCCAATCGGTTTGAAATGTGGTCCAACAACGACTGCTGAAGACCTTAAGGTATTAATGGCTAAATTGAATCCTGAGAATGAAGAGGGTCGTTTAACCCTTATCGCGCGCTTTGGTGCTGGCAGTGTTGGTGATCACTTGCCGCGTTTGATCAAAGCGGTTCAGGAAGAGGGCGCTAACGTGCTTTGGACCTGTGATGCGATGCATGGCAATACGATTAAATCTGAAAGTGGCTACAAAACACGTCCGTTTGAATCGGTTCTTCGCGAAGTTCGTGAGTTCTTTAGTATTCACCAAGCTGAGGGCACGATTCCAGGTGGCGTACACTTTGAGATGACCGGCCAAGATGTGACAGAATGTACTGGTGGCGTACGTGCGGTGAGTGACGAAGACCTATCAGATCGTTACCACACTGCGTGCGATCCACGCCTAAACGCTAGCCAATCTCTTGAATTGGCGTTCTTGGTTGCGGAGGAATTGTCTGCATTGCGCGAGTCTCGTGCAGTCTAGGCTGACTAGTTCTATAGATTTGAAATTGAAGAGGGTGGCGCTGAACAAGCGTCGCCATTTTCTTTTCTGAGCTCAATTGACAGTTTTGAATAGCAGCAGATCTGGGGCTTTTGTCGGAATGCTTTCGTGACTGAAAACTGTTGGTTTTTATCGAAACCCACTGGGTTGGACAGCGATTTCGCAATGTTGTGGCACACATTGTTCAATTTTATCGGCGCTAAGGAACCGCAGCTTGGTAGTCGCAATTTCAAACCGGCGTGGTTGCGTGTCCAACGCGCCTTTGGCAACAAAACAACCCAGTAAGCGACTGACATCGCCCAAATCACTGCGCAACGGCATCAGTGCCATTAGTGCTTCCACCGCTGGTTTTTGACGACCGACCTCTGCCACCATCTCAAGATCACAGGCCGCAGGGCATTGAAAAACGGTTTCCAAAACACTTCCCAATGTTTCGCGCCCGGACGGCGTGATGAGGGAACTCAGCGGCATTCCACATACTTCCATGCCAATAATATTGCAAAGGTGACTGCAGGCGATGCGGAAACGGGCCATGCCGATCACAATACGCTCCAACACAAAGATATATTCTAACGCATGCCCAATTGCGCGTGGATCGATTTCCGACAGCTTTGGGACCAAGCATGAGCCGCGCAACGCATCCCAATAGGACTCGACAGGGACAACGCAAAAAATCATTATCTGTTCGATAGTTGTTTATTTTGACAACATTCTGTTCACTGGTTTGTTTCATTGAGCTTACACTGTAGAGTAAACATACAATTTCCCCTTCGGCCTGTGTGACAAGGTTATGCGACAGGTTAATGAAAGATTAATATTACATTTTAATCGATATATGGTGTTTAAACTTAACAATTGGTTAATGGGCCAATGCAACTCGCTCGTATTGGCGTGATATGTCCGAAGGGGTACGAGAGGAGGCGCTTTAACCTTATGCACAGCGAAATACGAAATGGGACTTTGATATGCTAAAATCGATGACAGGATTCGCTTCTGCAACTGGTGCGCTTAATGGCTGGAGCTGGGCATGGGAATTGCGTAGTGTTAATGGTAAAGGCCTTGATCTACGTTTGCGTGTGCCCGATTGGATTGATGGGTTAGAGATGGGCCTGCGCAAATCTCTAACTGTAGTGACTGCACGTGGCAATGTCACTTTGTCATTGCGTATCAACCGCGAGGAAACCTCTGGGGCAGCTAAAGTGAACGATGGAGTTTTACGCGATATCCTCGACGCGATGACTGAAGTTGAAACCCAAGCGATGGATGCAGGCCTGTCTTTGGCACCATCCAAGGCATCAGATATTGTTGCGATGCGCGGTGTTCTAGATCAAAATGTGGTTGTAGAAGACACCACAGAGTTGAGTATAGCGTTATTGGCGCAGGCTGACGATTTGATTGCTTCATTTGATGCGATGCGATCAAGTGAAGGGGCGGCTCTGGAAAAGGTTCTGCGTGATCAATTGGCAGAGGTCGAAACACGAACCCAATCTGCAGACAACATTGCGCAAACACGTGTAATTGAGGTTGCTGCATCGCTCAAGAAGAATTTGGGCGTGATCATGGAGAATGCCGACAACCTTGATGAAACCCGCGTTGCGCAGGAACTTGCATTGCTTGCTGTTAAGGCCGACGTGACTGAAGAAATCGACCGGCTGAATGCACATGTTGTCGCGACACAAGTGTTGTTAAATGAAACGACACCCGTTGGCCGTAAGATGGATTTTCTGATGCAAGAATTCAACCGCGAGGCAAATACCTTGTGTTCTAAAGCTCAGAATGCGGAACTGACACGTGAAGGCCTTGCCTTGAAGGTGTTGATAGACCAAATGCGTGAACAAGTTCAAAACGTGGAGTAAATGGCATGAATGATCGCCGTGGCCTTTTAATCATCCTTAGTTCGCCGTCTGGCGCAGGCAAAAGTACATTGGCCAAACGGCTTCGTGTTTGGGATCCCGAATTGGATTTTTCCGTTTCCGCCACAACGCGTTCGCCGCGCAAAGGTGAGGTCGACGGAGCCGACTATCACTTTATGGAGGAGGCCGAATTTAAAGGCATGGTGGCGGATGGCGAGATGCTGGAACACGCCCACGTTTTCGGTAACTTTTACGGATCACCCAAAGGCCCAATTGAAAAAACTATAAACACTGGCCGAGATGTCCTGTTTGACATCGATTGGCAGGGGGCACAACAGATCAATAATTCAGCCCTTGGTGCGCACACTTTGTCGATATTCCTATTGCCACCCTCTATTCCAGAGCTTCGCAACCGTCTCGAAAAACGTGGGCAAGATGATGCAGAAACCATCGGCCGTCGTATGGAAAAAAGCTGGGATGAGATAAGTCATTGGGGTGGCTATGACTTTGTTTTGGTAAACGACGATTTGGATAAAACTGAAGAACAACTGAAGACAATTATAACCGCAACGCGTCTTCGCCGCAGTCAACAGCCGCAATTGATGGATCATGTTCGCACTCTGCAAACTCAGTTTGAGGAAACATCATGACCTTTTACGCACTAGGTGCTGACAAGCCTCAATTGCATAACGACACATGGGTTGCCGCAGATGCTAACCTAATTGGCAAGGTTGTTATGTTGGCAGGTTCGTCAGTTTGGTTCGGGTCAACTATTCGCGCTGATCACGAGGTCATCTTGATTGGTGAAGGCACCAATGTTCAAGAAAACACAGTTATGCATATTGATAAGGGGTTTCCACTAACAATCGGAACCAACTGCACCATCGGTCACAAGGTTATGCTGCATGGCTGTACCATTGGCGACAACACACTGATAGGAATGGGCGCAACGGTTTTGAATGGGGCCAAGATCGGTAAAAACTGTCTGATTGGGGCAGGGGCGTTAATTACGGAAGGCAAAGAGATTCCTGATGGGTCTTTGGTCATGGGGGTACCTGGAAAGGTTGTGCGTCAACTAGACGATGAAGCGATTGCCAAGCTTGAAGCCTCTGCTTTGCACTACCAAGAAAATATGCGTCGTTTTCGCGATAGCTTAAATGTCGTAGAATAGGAACATCCCCGAATGCAACCCGATGCTTTCCAAACCTTTCTGCGCGCGGTTCCGATGCCGGCTGTTGCGATAGGAGCGGATGAGAGGATTGTTGCGATGAATGATGGCGGCGTTGTCTTGTTGGGCCAGCAAGCACTTCACCGCAACTACGTCACAATGCTCCGCCAACCTTCGATTTTAGAAACGATTGAAGCAACGTTGGCGGATGGAAAAGACCGACACGCAAAGTTCCAATATATCTCTGATAATATTGAAACAGTTTTTGATGTAAGTTGTCGGAGCGCTGAGCTTGGCCCTAAGTCAGAAGACACAATTGTTTTGTTGTGTTTTTCAGATGTAACAGACATCGAAAATGCGGGGCAAATGCGCCGCGATTTTGTAGCGAACGTCAGTCATGAATTGCGCACACCTTTAACCGCAATGATTGGGTTCGTAGAAACGCTTACAGGTCCCGCGGCTGAAGATGAAAAAGCCCGCAAAAGGTTTTTGCCCATCATGTTAGCCGAAGCCTTGCGTATGAACCGATTGGTTGGGGATTTATTGTCTTTGGGGCGCGTTGAGGTTGATGAACGGGTTCAGCCCAAAGATCGAATTTGCCTGAATGACGTTTTGCACAGAACGATTGAGGCGATCAAGCCACTCGCAGACAAGTGCGGTGTCGTTTTGGAGTGTGAGCTTCCTTCGAAGCAAGTGAAGATTAAAGGCGACAGCGATCAACTGCACCAAGTGTTCACAAACTTGATTGAGAATGCGCTCAAATACGGTGATGCTGGAAAACGCGTAACAGTGCGGTTGACTTTGTCCAAGCGCGATAGCGCATTGCGCGGTCCTGCATGCCGTGTTGAAGTGATCGACTATGGGGTAGGGATTGAGCCGCGCCATCTACCGCGCCTGACAGAACGTTTTTATCGTGTGGATGACCACCGCAGTCGTGAACTTGGTGGAACAGGCCTTGGCCTCGCAATCGTGAAGCACATTGTGAACCGTCACCGTGGGCGTTTGCGAATCTACAAGACAAAACCGCAAGGCACGACCTTTTCTGTGGTCCTACCGATCACTTTGGCGGACCTCTAACGCCTATTGTTCCAAATATTTGAGGTGTTTCGGCCGTTTTTATGTCGCTGTCATAAAACTGTTACATAACCGTCACAAAAGCATAGCAACCGAGGCCTAATGGATGGCTCAAGGTCGCCATTGGGGTGACCCGATTAAGTCACTTCAGGAGACACTTATGTCATTTGTGAAACTTACAACCTCCGCACTGGCCCTTGCAGCCGTATCTGCAACAGCCGCCACTGCACGCGATCAAATTCAAATTGCCGGTTCTTCTACCGTACTTCCATACGCATCTATAGTTGCAGAAGCTTTTGGCGAGAACTTTGATTTCCCAACACCGATTGTCGAATCTGGTGGATCATCCGCGGGCCTTAAGCGTTTCTGTGAAGGTGTTGGTGAAAACACCATCGATATCGCAAACGCCTCCCGTCAGATTAAAGAAAACGAACTAAAAGCCTGCGCTGAAGCAGGTGTTTCAGACATTATCGAAGTCCGTATTGGATTTGATGGCATCGTTTTTGCCTCGGACATCGCGGGCAACGGATTTGAATTTACGCCAACGGATTGGTTCTTGGCACTTTCAGACCAGATTATCGTCGACGGTCAAATGGTTGCCAACCCAAACACCAATTGGGCTCAAGTAAACCACGCGTTTGCGGATCAACCTATCCAGGCATTTATCCCTGGCACAAAACACGGCACCCGTGAAGTGTTTGAAGACAAAGTGATCTTGGAGGGGTGTGAAGCCACGGGCGTGTTTGATGTTTTGCTAGCATCCGCGTCTGGCGACACGGACAAAGCTAAGAAGAAAGCGGCCAAGAAAGCCTGCATTGCCCTACGTACGGACGGCAAATCGGTGGACATTGATGGCGATTATACCGAAACTTTAGCGCGTATTGAGAGCAACAAAGACGGCATTGGCGTGTTTGGCCTCGCGTTCTATGAGAACAATACCGACAAGCTACAAGTCGCGACAATGTCTGGTGTTGTGCCTTCGATCGAAAGCATCTCAACCGGTGAATACCCTGTATCGCGTCCACTGTATTTTTACATGAAAAAAGCCCACATCGGCGTGATCCCAGGCCTGAAGGACTTTGCAGAATTCTTTGTAGCTGGTGAAATTTCTGGTGAAGACGGGCCGTTGGCTGAATACGGTTTGGTTGCGGATCCAGAGTTGGAAGCCACACAAACAGCTGTTTCTGACGAAGTTGTCGTTGGGTCTGGTTCTTAAAAATAGCACAATACATCAGGCTGCCCTTTCAAACGGGTGGCCTGATTTACTTTAAATTATCGCGATCAGAACAACAACGGAGCGAAATATGAGCACGACAAGCCTACTCGTCATAGCAATCCTGATCTTGGCTACACTGGGTTACTTTTTGGCAGGTAAGCGTGCGATTTCTACCGCTGGTGGCGATCGGAGAAAACTGCATTCGCTTCCGGTTTATTACGGTTCTAATGCTGCCATGTTCACAGCGATACCGGCCCTGGGTGTTTTGCTGATTTGGCTGCTTGCCCAACCAATGCTGGTGGAACGCAATGTTCTATCGACCATTCCAGACAAATTCATCCCTGAAGGGTCCTCCATCGGGTTGGTCATGAGCGATGTTCGCCGTGTTGCAGATGGTCTTGAGGTTGTTGTTAGTACAGGTATCCTTAGCCAAAACGAAACACTTAAACTGGACACGGAACAAACGGATATTCGGGCACTATTGGCTGGTGTTGGTGCCGCGGTTGGCTCGGATGTTCAGCCAGAGGTGTTAGAGGCGGCTCAAAACTATCGCGCACAAACGAAGATGGGTCAGCTGTGGATGGTTTTGATTGTCGCTCCGCTGGCATTGTTCGGTTTTGCCCTCTCAGTCTTAGCAGCTAAACCAACGTTTCGCGCACGAAATACGGTTGAACGTGGAATACTTGCCTTACTGGTTTTGGCGGCGTCTTTGGCCATTTTGACAACCATTGGCATTGTGTTTTCGATGCTGTTTGAATCGATTAATTTCTTCAAGCTTCACCCTTGGACAGACTTCTTTTTTGGCGGTTTATGGGCTCCGAATTTTCGTGGTGACAGCGATCTATCTATTCTACCATTACTGTGGGGCACGATCTATATTTCAATAATTGCATTGATTGTTGCGGTCCCAGTTGGATTGTTTGCCGCCATTTACCTTAGTGAATATGCAGGTCCAAGAGTCCGCGCGTTTGCCAAACCACTGCTCGAAATATTAGCCGGTATTCCAACCATCGTGTATGGCTTGTTTGCGCTTCTGACAGTTGGTCCCGCATTGGTCCGCGTGTTTGGGCGTGGTGAAGAAGGATTGTTGGGGGTGGAGTGGATGAGTGGTGCCACTGCTGTTCTAACCGCTGGTTTGGTCATGGGGATTATGTTGATCCCGTTCGTGTCCTCGCTGTCTGATGACATTATCAACGCTGTTCCTCAGTCATTGCGCGACGGCTCGCTTGGGCTTGGCGCAACGCCCTCTGAAACGATCCGCCAAGTTGTGCTTCCTGCCGCACTGCCTGGGATCGTAGGGGCGGTTCTATTGGCCGCGTCACGTGCAATTGGAGAGACCATGATTGTTGTTTTGGGGGCAGGGGCAATCGCAAAGTTCTCGGCCAATCCGCTAGAAGCGATGACAACCATTACAACACGCATCGTTAGCCAATTGACGGGTGATACTGATTTCGCGAGCCCAGAAACGCTGGTGGCGTTTGCACTTGGCTTGACGTTGTTTGTTCTAACCCTCGGCCTTAATGTGATCGCGCTTTATATCGTGCGCAAATATCGGGAGCAGTACGATTGACCGACGCTATTCAAAAACCTGAAAAGAAGAAATCGTCGCTGCTGCTGTTGGATGCGCGTACTCGCACACGTAACGCAGCTGAGAAACGGTTCAAAGCCTATGGGATGATTGCTGTCGCCTTTGGTCTGTTGATGCTGTCGATCCTTGTTTTCAACATTGTGACACGTGGGGCAGGTGCCTATCAACAAACATTTATCGCGCTGGAGGTCGAATTGTTGGCCGGAAAACTGGATAAAAAAGGCAACCGTGATGTGGATGATCTCAAAAAGGTATCAACATTTGGCTATACTCCGTTATTGTCAAACGCGCTTGAGGCGAAAGTTACAGAGTTAGGGATTAAAACTGATCTTAAAGCTAAAAAGATGGTTGGTATTCTGTCCAAAAGTGCGGCAGCTCAGGTACGAGATTATGTGCTGAACAACCCAAACAAAATTGGTGAGACCATTGGTTTCGAATTTTTGGCATCTTCGCGTGTTGATGGTTACCTGAAAGGGCGTGTTAGCCGCGACAGTATTGGCAACGACAAAAACATATCTCCAGCGCAGCTTGATCTTGTAGACGCATTGAAAGCCGAGGGTTTCTTGGCCAAACGCTTTAACATGTCGTTCATCACTGGGTCTGATGCATCTGACGCGCGCCCTGAGGCCGCGGGCATGGGAACCTCGATGATCGGTTCGTTCTTTATGATGCTCGTTGTATTGGTTCTGGCTTTGCCCATTGGCGTTGCCGCTTCAATCTACCTCGAAGAATTCGCGCCTAAGAACTGGATCACGGATATAATTGAAGTGAATATATCGAACCTAGCGGCGGTTCCTTCAATCGTGTTCGGTATCTTAGGTTTGGCAATGTTCATCAACTATATGCATCTGCCCAATTCAGCCCCATTGGTTGGTGGCTTGGTCCTCACATTAATGACTTTGCCAACGATTATTATCTCAACGCGTGCCTCGTTAAAGGCAGTGCCGCCATCGATCCGTGACGCGGCACTTGGGGTAGGGGCCTCAAAAATGCAATCGGTCTTTCACCACGTTTTACCTTTAGCTGCTCCGGGCATTCTAACAGGTACAATTATTGGCTTGGCGCAGGCGTTAGGTGAGACGGCACCGTTGTTGTTGATTGGCATGGTTGGGTTCATCGCGTCAAACCCGCCCGATAGCATTGCTACGGGATTGCTTTCACCGAACTCAGCCATGCCAGCCCAAGTATATGAGTGGGCCAAACGTGCTGATCCTGCATTCTATGAGCGTGCATGGGGTGGGATTATCATCTTGTTGGTTTTCCTTGTTACGATGAACACGATCGCCGTTATCCTACGCCGTCGCTTTGAGCGCCGCTGGTGAGTTGGAGTGCTGAAAATGAACGATAAGAATATTATGGAGAGCCACATGGGCACCACAGCCATCAAAATTTCGGCACGCGATGTCCAGGTTTATTATGGTGATAATCATGCCATTAAAGATGTCAGCATTGATATTGAAGATAAGACGGTCACCGCGTTTATTGGCCCATCAGGTTGCGGCAAGTCCACATTTTTAAGGTGCCTGAACCGGATGAATGATACGATTGATATCTGTAAAGTGACTGGGGAAATTCTTATTGACGACGAAGATATCTATGATCGCCGCGTTGATCCCGTGCAATTGCGGGCAAAGGTCGGAATGGTGTTTCAAAAACCAAACCCGTTTCCAAAATCGATCTATGATAATGTCGCTTACGGTCCACGCATCCATGGTCATGCCCAAAACAAAGCCGATCTGGATGACATCGTAGAACGCGCGTTGCGCCGTGGTGCAATCTGGAACGAGGTTAAGGATCGTTTGCAATCACCTGGCACTGGGTTGTCGGGTGGACAGCAACAGCGTCTTTGCATTGCGCGCGCGGTTGCGACAGAGCCAGAGGTGTTGTTGATGGATGAGCCATGTTCCGCACTAGACCCAATCGCCACTGCACAGGTTGAGGAATTGATTGACGAATTACGCCAGAGCTTTTCAGTCGTGATTGTTACGCACTCCATGCAGCAAGCAGCACGCGTCAGCCAAAAAACAGCATTCTTTCATTTGGGCAATATGGTAGAATATGGGGAAACGGGGCAGATCTTTACAACACCTCAGGATCCACGCACTGAAAGCTACATCACCGGCCGGATCGGGTAGGGAATACAAACATGACACAGCAACACATTACATCTGCATTTGATCGTGACCTTGAGGATATTCAAGCAAAGATCATGAAAATGGGAGGTCTTGTTGAGGCCGCCATTTTGGAAGGCGCTATCTCACTCGAAACCCGCGATGAGGAACGTGCCGAGAAGGTCCGCGCCGCCGACAAGGCAATTGATCTACTTGAAGAGAAAATCAATGAAGATGCTGCACGCTTAATCGCTCTTCGCTCGCCTACGGCTAGTGATTTGCGACTTGTTTTGGCAATTATGAAGATCAGTGGGAATCTTGAACGTATCGGTGACTACGCCAAGAACATGGCCAAACGTACGGGCGTCTTGGCACAAATGGCACCTGTGAGTGACAGTGCTGGTTCGCTGCGTCGAATGGCCAAAGAGGTAAGCAAGATGTTGAAAGACGTACTGGATGCATACATTCACCGTGATGCAGAGTTGGCAGGCGATGTGATCAAACGTGACAGTGATGTTGATCAAATGTACAATGGTTTGTTTCGTGAATTTCTAACGTTTATGATGGAAAATCCGCGTAATATTACAGCCTGTATGCATTTACACTTCATCGGTAAAAATATCGAGCGTATGGGTGACCATGTCACCGCAATCGCTGAGCAAGTGGTGTATCTGGTAACGGGTGAATATCCGGAAGAAGCCCGTTTGAAATCAGACGTCACTTCAACGCAAACCATGTAGAGGGATCGCCTCATGTCGATCGACCAACCTTGTATACTCGTTGTGGAAGACGAACTAGCACAGCGCGAAGTGCTGGCTTATAATTTGGAGGCTGAAGGATATCTCGTAATTCATGCTGACAATGGCGAAGACGCCATGATGTTGGTTGAAGAAGAGATGCCAGATGTTATTGTTCTTGATTGGATGATGCCGCATCTCAGTGGGATCGAAGTCTGTCGCCGACTTAAATCAAAGTCTACGACCCGTGGAATTTCCATAATCATGTTGTCTGCGAGATCCGAAGACGTTGATCGTGTGCGAGGCCTTGAAACGGGTGCGGATGACTATGTGGTCAAGCCGTATTCTGTGATCGAGTTGATGGCGCGTGTGCGCAGTCAATTGCGGCGGGTGCGGCCATCTGTTGGACAGCAATTGACGTATGATGACATCACGCTGGATGCTGAGAGCCATAAAGTGACGCGTGATGGTAACGAGCTGAAACTTGGTCCAACAGAGTTTCGATTGCTCGTAACGTTTATGGAAAAACCATCTCGCGTTTGGGGCCGCGATCAACTGCTGGATCGTGTTTGGGGGCGCGACAACTATGTTGATACAAGAACGGTTGATGTTCACATTGGGCGGCTACGCAAAGCGTTGATGCAGTTTGGTGATGGCGATGTTATAAGAACCGTCCGAGGGGCAGGATATGGTTTGATTTAAAATTGTATAAAACAGATATTTAAGACAGTTTTTACACGTAACGTTTGGAGTATTTAAATACTTATAATCTATATTATGTTAATAAATGGCTGTTTGGAAACCGTTATTCAAGAAAATATCTTTATGTGACGTTCCGTTCCACTGTATTGGCAGAGGGTAATATCCGTTCTAACATTGGAACAAGACGGTACACCAAATATCCTTTAAGGGCCGATGTCGCAGACATCGCGAAATAATTTTTGCTGGCTTTAACAAAGAACGCACATCAACTTAGGTTGCTATAACATTGTCTTTAATAACCTATTCCACATCAAGGATCGCCGCATGACGGACAGTCAAACGCCACTCGATATGAACAACCTCGAAATGTCGGAGAAAAATAAACCGCTTTTGAACGCAGTGATCAAACACATTCGCGAAAATGTTGATCCGATAGCAGACGAATTTTACCGTATGGGCGAAGGTCGTGTAGATCGTTGGTCTTATGGACCAGGCCAATTGGAGCTGTTGGAGACGGTAAAACAAAAGGCCCGTGATGCAGGTCTGTGGAATTTCTTCTTGCCAAACGCTGAAACCGGCGAAGGTCTATCAAACCTTGATTATGCATATATTGCTGCCGAATTGGGCAAGAGCCCCCTCGCCCCAGAGACCCTGAATTGCTCTGCACCTGACACTGGCAACATGGAAGTTTTGGAGCGCATTGGTACGCAGCAGCAAAAAGACATGTGGCTCAAGCCGCTGCTGGCTGGCGAAATTCGCTCTGCATTCGCAATGACTGAGCCAGATGTAGCTTCTTCTGATGCGAAGAATATTTCCACCTCAGCGGTTCTTGAGAACGGTGAATGGGTCATCAACGGTGAGAAATACTATATCTCAGGCGCCGGAGATCCGCGCTGTAAGATCATGATTGTTATGGTGAAAACCTCACCAAATGCCGAAAGTTTCAGGCAACAAAGCCAAATTTTGGTCCCGATGGATGCGCCGGGTGTTGAGGTTCTAGGTCCAATGCATGTGTTTGGTCACGATGACGCGCCACATGGTCATATGCATATTCGCTTTACGAATGTTCGAGTTCCCGAGGAGAATATTCTTTGGGGTGAAGGCCGCGGATTTGAAATTTCACAAGTACGATTGGGTCCAGGGCGAATTCACCACTGCATGCGATCAATTGGTCAGGCCGAAAAAGCGTTGGATTTACTGCTCGATCGTGCAATCAATCGCGAAGCCTTTGGTAAACCGATCATTGATCTCGGTAAGAACATGGAAACCGTTTCCCGGATGCGGATTGATATCGAATCCATGCGTTTAATGGTGCTGAAGGCGGCTAAAGCCATGGATGTATTAGGAAACAAAGAAGCCCGTATTTGGGTCTCGATGATCAAGGCGTTGGTGCCAGAGCGGGTCTGTGAAATCATTGATCAATCCATGCAAGTACATGGTGCGACAGGGATTTCTCAATGGTCCCCGCTGTCAGGGATGTACGCAGGTCAGCGCACATTGCGTTATGCTGATGGTCCCGATGAAGTGCATCACCACGTCATTGCGCGTGCTGAAGTTAAAGCATTTAAAGACAGTAACTCGCGTCAAGCAGATACAAAACAAGCGACCAGCCGGTTAATGACTGGCGGTAAGTGAGTAGAATACGTGGATCTTAAAGACAAAATTATTGTCGTGACTGGTGCCGCCCAAGGTATCGGTCGCGCGATGTGTCTGCGGTTTGCGACCGAGGGTGCAAAGAAGGTTGTATGTGTTGACATTGATGAAGCTGGTGCAGCTGATACAGCAAGTCTAATCAATGGCATAAACATCAAGGTTGATGTGTCTTATGAACCTGAAATAAAGTCACTTATTGACTATGTTGAAATCAATGTTGGTCCAATAGATCTGTTCTGCTCGAACGCAGGTATTTTTACCTTTGGTGGTGTCGAAGCACCCGATGACGATTGGCAACGTATCTGGGATATCAATGTGATGAGCCACGTTTGGGCGGCCCGTCATTTGGTGCCGCTCATGGCAGCACGTGGCGGGGGGTATCTTCTGAACACGTCTTCTGCTGCAGGATTGCTTAACCAAATCGGTTCTGCCCCATACGGCGTTACAAAACACGCCGCTGTTGGGTTGGCAGAGTGGATGGCAATGACATATGGCGATCAGGGGATTAAGGTTTCCGTATTATGCCCCCAAGCCGTACGCACTGAAATGACCCGTGGTCTAGAAGAGCACGTCGCAGCCATTGATGGGATGATTGAACCTGATGATGTCGCAGAATGTTGTGTGCAGGCGATTAGGGATGAGACCTTTTTGGTTCTGCCGCACAAATCTGTCACGGGTTACATGCAGGCCAAAACCGAAAATTATGAACGCTGGATTGGCGGCATGCGGAAATTGAACCGTCAGTTCAATGATTTCGACGACTGAAAACAAGGAGTTAGAATTATGATTGGGTACACCACAATTGGCGTTTCGGACATGGAAGCGGCCAAGACATTTTACACAGCCCTTTTCGCTGACAAAGGTTCCAAGATCGTAACAGATATGGGACGTATTGCTTTCATTGGCACAAAGCGTGGTGAACCAATGTTGGCGATTTGTAAGCCGTACGACAAAAATGACCCAACACCAGGGAACGGTGCCATGACTGCGTTTCCAGCCAGCGATAAAGATGAAGTTGGTGTGTTATATGAAAAAGCAATCGCGCTTGGTGCCACGGATGATGGCGCGCCCGGACAGCGGATTCCTGCCCGATTTTATGGCGCATATGTGCGTGATCCGGATAATAACAAGCTGTGTTTCTTTGTATTTGGGTGATCAGCTACGCGGTTTGATTGGACGGACAAGTCCTTCTTGTGCCGTTGAGGCAACCAATCGGCCACTACGGTCATAGATCGCCCCACGGTTAAATCCACGACCTCCGCCTGTCCATGGGCTGTCCATTGTGTACAAATGCCAGTCTTGAAATTGTGGAGTGCCGTGGAACCACATCGCGTGGTCCAAGCTTGCAGACATCACTTCGCCTTTAAACCACGTCAGGCCGTGTGGACGCAGCGATGATCCCAACAGATTCATATCTGAGGCGTAAGCCAACAAGCAATGCTGCATTTGCGGCGTGCATCCAGCGGCTTCCCGCATCCGGAACCAAAGGTGGTTTTTGTCGCTGGTTGGTTCTGGATCAACGAAATCACGCGGTGCCACTTGGCGGATGTCGATGGGACGTGGGCGCAGGAAGTCGGCACGATGCTTTTCAGGAAGCTCATCCACATGAGCTGCGCGCAATTCACGTTGGTCTTGTAAATCATCAGGGCCATCCACGTCAGGCATTGGATGTTGATGATCCCATCCATCTTCTGCGACATGGAAACTGGCCGACATGTTCAAGATCTGCTTGCCGTGTTGGATCGCGACTACACGCCTTGTCGTGAAGCTGCCGCCATCACGGGCGCGGTCAACCTGATAAATGACAGGAATTTCTGGGTCACCGGGGCGAATAAAGTAGGCGTGCAGCGAATGACACAATCGATCCGGAACTGTGCCGTATGCTGCGGCTAAGGCCTGTCCGATGACTTGGCCGCCGAAGATACGGGTAGACGTCTCACCACCCTGACCTGTGCCACGGAACAAATCGATCTCAAGTGGTTCGAGTGCCAAAAGATCAAGCAAAGTTTGATGTGTGTCGCTCATGCCAGCGGTCCTATTGTTACTAATTGCTGCGTTAACCGGAGCCGATATCCGACGCGAGCTAGTTCTTCAACGTTGGTCCAACGCTTTCAATCCATGTTCTGCAAAAACCGGAACATAAGCCCCAAGTTCTTTGGCCTGCTCCGGATTGGATGCGTTCCCGTCTAGTGCACGCTTCAGAACGCCTTGAATAATCGCAGCCATTCGGAAAAAACAAAACCCGACATAATACCCAAAGTTGTCAATTCCATCCAATCCTCTGCGTTCGCAATATTGCATGATAAATGCATCATCGGTGGGCAAACCAAGATCGGCGCGATCAACGCCCATCAGGCCCCGTCCTTTGCGGCCGACAGGCAATTGCCATTGCATAATAACGGAAGCGAGATCTGCGTAAGGATGTCCGATGGTACTTAGTTCCCAATCGAGAACCGCCAAACATCTGGTACCATCACGTTCAAAAATCATGTTGTCGATACGGTAATCACCGTGAACCAACGTTCGTTGCCCATCATCGACAGGCATTCGTTCTGTTATGATATCAATGAGGCGATTCATAGCAGGCAATGGTTTCGTTTCTGATGCGCGGTACTGTTTGGACCAACGGCTGACCTGCCGTTCGAGGTAGTGGCCCGGCGGACCATAGTCAGCCAAGCCGATTTCATCAATATTTACATCATGTAGCGCTGCGAGTACGCGGTTCATGTCCTTCATCACAGAAGTGCGATCTGCGTTGTTGAGGTCACCGAGAGTTGGTTCGTCGAAGTTACGGCCGCTAATGTGATCCATAATGTAGAACGATGACCCGATGACTGAATCGTCTTCACATAGGTGGTGCATCTTAGCGACAGGAACATCAGTGCCGGCCAATGCCTTTTGAACACGAAACTCTCGGTCCACAGCATGGGCTGATTTCAACAAGATCCCTGGTGGTTTGCGGCGTAACACATAGCTGTTCGTAGGTGTTGTTAATAAAAACGTTGGGTTGGATTGACCACTTTCAAACTTGGTGGCCTCTAGCGGTCCGTCAAATCCATCCAATCTAGGTTTCAGATATTTAGATACGGCTTCAACATCGAGTGGAGATCGTTTACTCATGACGCAAATTCGGCGGCAAGTTTTTTACCTGCGGCAGCATATTCTTCAGCCATACGTTTGACCACATCGCCAGCTGGACCAATGGACTTAACGGCACCGATGCCTTGACCTGACCCCCAAATTGTTTTCCATGCCTTAGGCTTGGATGATCCACTTCCAAAGTCCATCGATGAACTGTCGGCGACGGGCAGATTTTCAGGATCCATGCCCGCAGCTTTAACTGAACCTTTCAAGTAGTTCCCCCAAACTCCTGTAAATAGTGATGAATACACAATATCATCTGCACTAGAGTCGACGATCATGTCTTTGTATTCCTGTTGTGCATTTGCCTCATTAGTTGCGATAAAGGGGGTGCCTGTATACCCCAAGTCGGCACCCATAGCACGGGCTGCTAGAAGAGATGCACCTGTTGCGATGGATCCAGACAGTAGCAGAGGCCCTTCAAACCATTCACGAATTTCACTAATCAAAGCTAAAGGGGATTGTTTTCCGGCGTGGCCACCTGCCCCCGCAGCAACTGCCACAAGACCGTCAGCTCCTTTTTCTACTGCTTTACGCGCAAACTTGTTGTTGATGACATCATGAAGAACAATCCCACCACATGAATGGGCAGCCTCATTCACTTCTACACGGGCGCCAAGTGAGGTAATCCAAATTGGGACTTTATGTTTCACACAAATTTCGAGATCACGTTCAAGCCGTGTGTTAGAACGATGTACGATTTGATTGACCGCAAACGGAGCTGCTGGAGTGTCGGGGTTGGCTTGGTTGTACCGGTCCAACTCTTCTTCGATTTGTGTAAGCCAGGTATCCAACATGGGGAGCTCACCATGATCCTCACGTGCGTTCAGAGCGGGGAATGATCCAACAATACCTGCTTTGCATTGAGCGATCACCAACTCGGGTACCGAAATGATGAACAATGGAGATGCAACCATTGGAACGTGCAGCCCTTGGAGCGCTTTCGGAAGATGTGTGTCGTCGCGTGCCATATTGTGTTGTACCTATCTATTCATCTACATTCGGGAGGCCAGGTGTTGCTGGCCCCTATTAGGGTCACAGAACTTCAAACAGTCCTGCGGCGCCCATACCACCGCCGACGCACATGGTGCAGACCACATATTTGGCACCACGTCGCTTGCCCTCGATCAATGCGTGTCCGACCATACGCGCCCCAGACATCCCGTAAGGGTGCCCAATTGAAATAGCTCCGCCATTTACGTTCAGGATTTCATCTGGGATGCCCAGAACGTCGCGAGACGCCAAAACTTGGCTTGCGAATGCTTCGTTCAGCTCCCACAGGCCGATATCGTCCATCTTTAGGCCGTGGGCTTCGAGTAACTTTGGAACAGCATAAATCGGTCCAATGCCCATTTCATCGGGCTCACACCCCGCTGCCATGACTCCGACGTAGCGACCTAGTGGCTCGAGGCCTTTCTTTTCCGCCAATGAAGCCTCCATCACGATCGATGCAGATGCACCATCTGACAATTGAGAGGCGTTGCCAGCAGTAATAAATTCGCCAGTTTGCAGATTCAAACCATCTTTAAAGACCGGTTTCAATCCTGCAAGGCTTTCTGCACTAGTGCCTGGGCGATTGCCCTCATCTTTTTCGATCGTAACGTCGTGAGATGTTATCTCCTTCGTTTCTTTGTTTTGAATCATCATTGTCGTGGACATCGCCACCACTTCGTCATCCAATTTACCAGCCTGTTGGGCTGCATGCGTGCGTTCTTGGGATTGTGCGGCATAAGCATCTTGGGCTTCGCGTGAAATGTTGAAACGGGTAGCTACGTTTTCGGCGGTTTCAAGCATCGTCATGTACATTTCAGGTTTATTGTCTTTGAGCCATTTGTCAGACTCAACCCGCATTTCAGGTGTTTGCACCATTGAAATGCTTTCGACACCGCCACCAATGACAATGTCCATCCCGTCATACATCACCTGTTTAGCTGCTGTGGCGATCGCCATCATACCGGACGCGCATTGTCGATCCAACGACATACCAGCCACTGTTACTGGTAGACCTGCGCGGATCGCAGTCTGACGCGCGATATTGGTGCTGGAGTGTCCTTGTTGCAAGGCTGCGCCCAGGATGCAGTCGCTGATCTCACGGCCCTCAATCCCCGCCTTTTTTACAGCGTGCGTGATCGCATGTGCAGCCAAAGCTTGAGGCGTGGTGGCATTGAAGGAGCCACGGTAAGCTTTACCAATTGGAGTTCTGGCTGTTGAGACGATGACTGCATCACGCATGGTGGTTGACCTCATAATTGGTTAGAACATTGATGATTATGCCTGGGGCGTGGCCCCAGAGCCAAGTGTTTCTTTGGTAAGAGAAAATGTGCTTCATCTTACCAATTCAGTTTTATGTCATAAGCTTCAGCAGCACGCTTGGCGTATTTTCGCGTTTGAGTGAATGCGTCTGGTATTTCGGTTTGCCCTGCTGGGTCAGTAATATTTTTCCAGTTTTGGGCTACAGTTTCAGGGGTGACGTCACCCTGAATCATAATACCTTCGGTTTCAAATATACGTGTTTGTGCAAAGCATCCTGCGCCTGCGCTTAGTATCGTTTTAGTAGGACTGTCTTCGCTCACCAGATACAGTAAACCAGGCGTAATTTTTTCTGGGGCTAGAAGCTCAAGTGCCGTTTCAGGAACCAGTTTGTGGGTCATACGAGTAGCAGCCGAAGGTGCGAGTGTGTTGACCCGAATGTCATCACGCACACCTTCATGATGTAAAACATTCATCAGACCCACCATTGCGGCTTTGGCGGCACCGTAATTGGATTGTCCAAAATTTCCATAGAGACCAGACGCCGATGACGTCAGTACAATTCGTCCATATTTTTGCTCTTGCATGATTGGCCAAACCGAATGGCAGCAATTGGCGCTGCCCGTAAGATGGACATCAATCACCTTGGAAAAATCGTCAAATGACATCTTAGCGAAAGACTTGTCGCGCAAAATGCCAGCGTTGTTTACTAGGATATCAATGCGTCCCCACCGTTGCATCGTTTGGTTGATCATATTGATCACTTGTTCAGAATTCGAAACATCAGCGCCATTGGCGAATGCTTCCCCACCCAATGCTTCAATCTCATCTACAACGGCGTTGGCCGCCGCTGATGAACAACCAACCCCACTGGCGTCAACACCGAGATCATTGACGACAACTTTCGCGCCGCGCGCAGCCAACCCCAGCGCGTGACTGCGCCCAAGACCAATTCCAGCCCCTGTCACAATCGCAACACGGTTGTCGAAACGTATCATCCTTTAACCTTCTAATGCTGCGCGAAACAGATGTGGGCCTGACATCACTTGGATTCCTCCAGAAACAGGTAGGATAGCACCAGTGAGGTAGCTGCCTCCGCGTCCGCACAGGAATTGCATACAGCCCGCGATGTCTTCGTCGCGACCGACACGACCCAATGGTACATCTTGCCCAACTTTGTCACGTTTATCTTCGTCTGCTGTGGCAAAAGCTGTCATGCGCGACACGAAAGGGCCTGGTGCAAGAGCATTAACGGTTACATGCTTTCCTGCCAGTTCTTTAGCCATGATCTTTGTAATTTGGTGCACAGCTGCTTTTGATGCCGCGTAGCTGTATGCCCCATCACCAAGCGGTGCATCCCCCATAACGGAACCGACATTCACGACCCTTGAAGGATCATCCAATGTGGCTGACTTTATAAGCATAGGAAGGAGGGACTGGGTCAAATGAAACAGTCCTGCGTTGTTTACGCTCTGCACTTTTTCCCATGCTTCAAATGGAAATTTGCCCAGTTCGGCACCCCACGTCAGTCCAGCGTTGTTCATTAATATGTTGAGTGTGTCTGTGCGTTTAGCAATTTCTTCGCTAAGCGCTTCCACTCCAGCAGCGCTGCCGACGTCGCCAACAAAACCTGTCGCTTTGCCCGGCGAGCCCATTTGATTAAGTTCTGCGGCAACTGTCTCGCAAGCGCCTTGTTTACGAGAGGCGATAAAAACATGTGCACCCGCTTGCATCAGCCCAGTTGCAGCCATTCTACCAATACCTGTGGCGCCGCCAGTTATAAGTGCAACTTTACCATCCAAAGAAAACAATTGATGTGGTGTCATTCTCGTGCCCCCAAAACCCTAAATTCAAGTGACTTAGGCGTTGAATTTTACTGTTGCAGCCACGGGTGTTGCTGACAAGCCGCTCTATGCCACCCTGGTTGTGTGCCGTTGCGTCAAAGTAAACTGGAGGTAAGATCTAGACGAAATTGACGGTTTTCTGTGTCTGTTGGTTTGTCGACACTAATTTGTGATCACTTATTGCTCTCAAACTTTGTCTTGAACTTAGGTTTGAGGCCCCAATCAATTCCATAGACACTAGACACTTTTAGCAAAAAACGTGTAACGTTTGAGCTGAATTTATCCGGATAAACCAATGACCTCTTTCCTCGTTTTAAACGGCCCTAACTTGAACTTGCTGGGGACACGCCAACCTGAAGTTTATGGCACCACAACCCTATCGGACATTGTAGAGGATTGTGTTGCATACGGGACTGAAATTGGTATTTCAATATCATGTATGCAATCTAACCATGAAGGTAAGTTGGTCGACGCAATACACGCAGCGAAGGGCACATTTGCTGGCATCATCTTGAATGCAGGCGCATACACACATACCTCAATTGCATTGCGTGATGCGATTTCGAGCGTCGAACTTCCAGTGATTGAACTGCACCTGAGCAACATTCATGCTCGTGAAGAATTTCGCCACACCAGTTTTATTGCGGCTGTCGCTGTTGGGCAAATTTGCGGATTTGGTGCCGCGGGTTACCGCTTGGCAATCGACGCATTATCGGGGTATTTGAAGTGAAACCCATCACAAACATGGTGAGAGATTGAGCCTCCCCCTTTGAAGTAGTCCGACCCTATAGTTAGGAAAACGGAGTACCGGAGATGGTCATTAAGAGACCCAAGTGTGAAGAGCTCGTCGTGAAGTTACGGCATGTTGAAGTTCTTATGGGGCACCGTATGCCCCGGATTGATGCAATTAAACAGATCAGCGTGATTGAACAAACCTATTACCGCTGGAAGAAAAATTATGGCAAAATGGGCATGGAACAACTTAAGGAACTGAAGCGGCTACAGGAAGAGACTGAGCGTCTGCGTCTTGCGGTTTCTGATCTGACATTGGATAAATTGATCCTGAAGGAAGCTGCATCTGGAAACTTCTGAGCCCCTCACGTTGGCGGATCTGCATTGACCATGTTCGTAGTGAGTTCATGGTTTCTGAACGACGTGTTTGTCGCCGAATAAAAAAGGCGGCCCGCATGGACCGCCTTTTCAGTATCACGAGGCTTAAAGCTTAACCGTTGTTGATTTTAGCAACTTCTGCTGCGAAATCTTCTTTGACAACTTCGATGCCTTCACCAACTTCAAGACGGACGAAACCAGTGATTGTTGCGCCTGCTGCCGTCGCTGCCGCTTCAACAGTCAAGTCGGGATTGATTACAAATGCTTGGTTAAGCAATGTTGCTTCAGCAACGTACTTTTTCATACGACCAACAATCATTTTCTCAATCACAGCTTCTGGTTTGCCTGACTCGCGAGCAATATCCATTTGAATCTGCTTCTCTTTTTCAACGCCATCTGCGTCCATTTCGGCTTCGGACAATGCAAGTGGGTTCACAGCAGCGATGTGCATCGCGACTTGTTTGCCAAAGGCTTCGTCGCCACCGGTCAAACCGACCAATACGCCGATTTTGCCCATGCCTGGTGCGGCTGCGTTGTGGACATAAGAAACAACAACGTCGGCTGCCAAAGTCGCCATGCGGCGAACAGACATATTTTCGCCGATAACAGCAACAGCATCAGTTACTGTCTGCTCAACGGATTTGCCATCCATGTCTGCAGCTTTTAACTCATCGATGTTTGATGTGCCGGTCGCAACAGTGGCGATACCGCCAACCATTTTTTGGAAGTCTGCGTTTTTACCAACAAAATCGGTTTCAGAGTTAACTTCAACAGCAACACCTTTGCCTCCAACAACGCTAACCGCCACAAGGCCTTCAGCTGCTGTACGACCAGATTTTTTAGCTGCTTTGGCCAAACCTTTGGTACGCAGCCAGTCAACGGATGCCTCCATGTCGCCATTATTTTCAGTCAACGCTTTTTTAGCGTCCATCATGCCTGCGCCAGTGCTGTCGCGCAGTTCTTTTACCATTGATGCAGTGATTGCCATCTTGGTTCTCCTGATAAGAGTTATATCTTTAAACGGTGAAGGGGCAAACCAAAGCCTGCCCCCTATAATTGAGTGTGCTAAAGCCGATTAAAGCTTAGCCAGCTGCTGGAGCGTCTGCTGGTGCTTCTGCCAGTGCTTCTTCAACAGGAGCCTCTTCCATAGCACCAAGGTCAACGCCAGCTGCGCCCAATTGGGCCGACATTCCGTCAAGTGCTGCACGTGCTGCAAGGTCTGTATACAAAGCAATTGCGCGTGCCGCGTCATCGTTGCCTGGGATCAGGTAGTCGATGCCGTCTGGTGAGCAGTTTGTGTCAACGATCGCGATAACTGGGATACCCAATTTGTTCGCTTCCGCTACAGCCAATGCTTCTTTTTTAACGTCGATTACGAAGATGAGGTCAGGACGACCGCCCATTTCGCGAATGCCACCCAAAGAAGCTTCTAGTTTAGCTTGGTCACGCTCCATGCCAAGACGCTCTTTCTTGGTGAAACCTTCAAAGCCGCGCTCTGCTTGCTCGTTGATGTTCTTCAGACGGTTGATAGACTTTGAAACTGTCTGCCAGTTAGTCAAAGTGCCACCCAACCAACGGTGGTTCATGTAATACTGTGCACATTTCTCAGCAGCGTCAGCGATTGGCTGTGCAGCCTGGCGCTTTGTACCTACGAAAAGAATGCTGCCACCTTTAGCAACGGTGTCACGGATCAATTTCAGTGCTTCTTCCAGCATTGGAAGGGACTGTGTAAGGTCCATGATGTGGATGCCATTACGTGAGCCGTAGATGTACGGGCCCATGCGTGGGTTCCAGCGTTGGGTTTGGTGACCAAAGTGAACGCCTGCTTCTAGCAATTGGCGCATGGTGAACTCAGGTAGAGCCATGTCGTAATACCTTTCCGGTTTTCGCCTCGTCGGGGGTTCAATGCGGATGCATCAACCGGCGGACTTTGGGGGATTTTGATCCCAAGGCCCAAACCCCGACTGCGGGTTTAAGTCCCGCGCGTATATGTGGGTATTTCTTTGGTGGCAAGGGGTTTGACGCGATTACTTTGGCCGCAAAGCGATCACCGTCCCAGCAGTTCATTATGCCCTGCCCGTACAGCCAGTTCCGCGGCTTTAGCCAGTGCTTTGCGGTCCGTGAACTCAGCCACTTTTAGTGCTGGGTGATAGATGACGTCAATCGATCCTTGAGATGCAGCTGCGAGGGTTCCTAGCAAATTGGTTGCAAATTTCATATCGCCCCACCACCCATAAAATGACTTAGGTTTACCTTCTGGTGGATGATACACGACGCTTACTGGTTGAACCTGTATCGTCTCACGTAATTCAGCACCCATAAAAGATCCAAACAGCGTTGTTTTGAATGGCAACACTTGCTGACCGTCTGTGCTTGTCCCTTCGGGAAAAAACAACAGTTTGTGCCCCGCCAACAATCGGGCCTGCATGATTTGTGTTTGTGCGGTCGCTTGGCCACGTTCCCGTTTAATAAACAGTGTGCCTGTTGCACGGGCTAGCCAACCAATGCCCGGCCAACCTGCAACTTCGGCCTTGGACACAAAGTAGATCCGTTTTGATGCGTTCAATACAAAAATATCTAACCAACTCGTGTGGTTCGCGACGACCGCCGCACGGTCCTGTAGTGGTGCGCCAGTCACATTGAGTGGCAACCGAAGAACCCGCAGCGCGTTACGGCAAACAAATTGTGTTATGTGGGGCGTGATCGGACGACTAAGCCCATAAGCGGGTCGCTCGACCAGGCGAACCAACACTAAGACCAACAAACTCCCAAAAACCAAACCGATCAAAACCGTTGCCCGTACGCCGACGCGCAGCCAACCCATTGCAGTTACCGCCTCGGGTTTGGGCTCTTCCGCTTCGGACCAAGTGTTCATCTTTTTGATTCTCCGCTGTAAATTCGCGATTGGCGTGCATTTAATTTGGCGGTGTCAATGATTAGGCAAACATCTGTGGTGTTGAATTCATGATCCACAAACGCGCCCTCGCCCACGACCCCACCAAGGCGTAGATACGCCTTAATCAATGAGGGTATTTGCAGCATTGCTTTGCGGCGATCCAATTCTGCTTCTGGGATTAAGTCCATGGGTTGAACTGTCCTGCCGCGCGCCCGAACACGAAACCCTTCGGGCGCAAGGTGGCGATGGTGCAACAACGATAAAGGAGCTGCCAAATCAGTTGTATCAGTGCCGCGAAAGCTAGCGACTCCGAACATAAGTTCGATTTCATGGTTAAACACATATTGTGCCAGAGCGTTCCAAAGATGAAACATTGCGGTGCCACCACGATATTCAGGCCGCAAGCAAGACCTCCCCAATTCCAGCAATTTGCGTTTTGAATTGAGCAATGGTGCTAATTCATATTCGTCTTGTGAATAGTATTGTCCTGCGGCCACAGCCATTTCAGGACGCATTAGCCGATATACACCAACAACGGCACCGATTGAATCGTCATGCAGCAGCAAATGATCGACGAAGGGATCAAAACGATCTCTTTCTAATTTCTGAACGTGATCAACAAGATTTCCCTTGCCGCCCAGCTCTGAAATAAAAACATCATAACGCAATCGCTGCGCCGAGCGAAGATCTTCATTGCTTGAAGCAATAGAAGTACGAAACCGGGGAGATGAATCTTGTTTCACGCTGTTGTCCCGACATCTCGATTTACTTCAAATTTTGCCAAAGCTGTTAACCCATAAGTAATCAAAGTAATTTAAAGTCGAACTCAAACGCTGTCATCAAAAACAGGAACCAATGCGATCCGAGTACTATCAATTACAATTTTGCCTTCGTTGCGGAAGTTCACTGTTAAGCGGCTGCTGATATTGCTTTGAACCTGCCCTGTGCCCCAATCTTGGTGGTCGGGATGGCGAACCAACATACCTGGAGCCAAAATGGCGTTTAGGTCTTCCATTTTACTATCTCCGTTTAGGAACCCAATCAATGGCCCAAAATGATCTTGATTTAGCTGCGTTGGTGAGTAGCCGGATTTGTCATGACCTCCTATCCCTTATTGGTGCCATCAACAATGGTTTGGAGTTGCTGAATATGTCTGGAGCTTCGCCGATTGGTCCAGAAATGCAGCTGATTTGCGACAGTGTTAAAAGTGCTAGCGCGCGTATTCGCTTTTTCAGGATTGCCTTTGGTGCCGCCTCTGACGATCCAGTGGTTCGCAGTGGTTCGCAACGAGGTTACATCGATCCTCACGGAAATGTTTGATGGTGGGCGCCTTGCTGTCGAATGGGGACCCGTGGATATACTAACACGAAAAGCGGTACGTTGCGCGTTTCTTACAATCTTGTGTTTAGAAACGGCCATGCCATTTGGTGGGCAGATCCGAGTTTCTAGCAGCCGATCTTCGTGGGAAATTGTTGGAAAGTCGGACAAATTTTCTAATATTGATGTTCTTTGGAATGAAAGTTCATTGTCTAACACATCGGCAAAGATGTCTCCAACACATGTACAGTTTTCAATGTTAAGAACTGCAGCCAACGACGAAGACTTAGACCTTCGTCTTAAGCGCTCGCCAAAAGAAATTTCAATCCTGTTCTAGATGACTTATGCCCTTGTGGTGCCGTCGCCCACGACCAAGTATTTGAAACTGGTCAACTGGGTTGCCCCAACTGGCCCGCGCGCGTGCATTTTACCCGTTGCGATCCCAATCTCTGCGCCCATGCCAAATTCACCACCATCTGCAAACTGGGTGGATGTGTTGTGCATCAGGATGGCACTGTCCAACCGTTGCATAAAGTGATCTGCTGTTTTCTGGTCTTCAGTCAAAATACAATCGGTATGCTGCGATCCATATATTCGAATATGCTCAATCGCTTCGTCAACACCGTCCACGACCTTAGCAGCGATGATCATATCAAGGTACTCTGTGCCCCAATCATCTTCGTTGGCAAGTAAGGTGCCTTGAACGTTTGATAGCTGGCTGTCCGCTCGCACTTCGACACCTGCATCGACCAAACGACCCAGAACATCGCTCCCAATTGTTTTAGCAATGTTTTTATGGATCAACAGACACTCTGCCGCACCACAGATACCTGTGCGCCTGGTTTTCGCATTCAGAACCACCCGCATGACTTTTTCTGGGTCAGCATGTTCATCTACGTAGATGTGCACAATTCCTTCGAGGTGGGCAAAAACGGGTACTCGGGCTTCACGTTGCACCAAGCCGACTAGACCTTTGCCACCTCGCGGGACGATTACATCTATGGTCTCGGTCATCTTTAGCATTTCTGACACAGCTGCGCGGTCGCGGGTTGGGACCAGTTGAATTGCATCTTCCGGCAGGCCCGCATCGCGCAATCCCTTCGCCAAACAAGCATGTATTGCTTGCGAAGAATGGAAACTCTCAGAACCACCACGTAGAATAACTGCATTTCCAGCTTTAAGGCAAAGGGCACCGGCATCTGCGGTCACGTTTGGCCGGCTCTCGTAAATTACGCCAATTACACCCAAGGGCGTACGAACACGGCGGATGTTAATACCAGTAGGTTGTGTCCATTCTGAGATAACCTCACCAACAGGGTCCGATTGTTCTGCGATGTTGCGCAGACCATCAACGATGGACTGAATACGCTCCTCATCCAGCATCAAACGGTCCATCATCGCATCGGACAGCCCTTTGTCGTGACCAAAAATGAGGTCTTTTGCATTTGCCTCGATAATTTGACCGCGGTTTTTCCAAACATTTTCAGCGGCACCGATTAGGGCCGCATGCTTGCGCTCTGCGCTCGCAAAACCCAGTTGATGTGACGCATTTTTGGCGCGTTGGCCGATGTCTTGCATCAAGTCGGTAATTGAATTCGTGTTTGTCATCGTCCCTATCCTTTTGCGAACAGTCGTTCCGTTCTGAAAGCTGTTTTTCCCTAACGGGCCATGTCGTCACGATGGATCAGAGTGGCGCGGCCACGGTAACCAAGCAGACGTTCGATCTCCTGACTTTTATGGCCTTTGATTGTGATTGCTTCATCCGCTGTATATCTAACCAACCCAATGCCAAGGTGATTACCGTTTGGTCCCACAAACGAAACGGGATCGCCGCGACCAAATTCACCTTCAACAGAAATGACACCTGCCGGAAGAAGACTTTTGCCATTGCTCAACGCATTCGTGGCACCTGCGTCTAAAGTTAAGATACCCAGTGGTTTCATCGCACCGATCCAGCGTTTGCGTGCATCTTGTGGGTCTAGAGTGGCGGTAAACCAAGTTGCTGCAGCTCCGTCTTCTAGAGCTCTGAGTGGACGTAACGCTGAACCTTCGCAAATCGCCATGGCGCAGCCTGCAGATGTTGCGGTTTTTGCCGCCATAACCTTGGTTTTCATGCCCCCTTTGGACAACCCCGATCCCGCATCACCCGCCATAGCTTCAATTTCAGGCGTAATATCATTGATCACATCATACCGCGTTGCTGTTGGGTCTACTGCTGGATTAGCGGTATAAAAACCATCGACATCCGATAACAAAACCAATTGATCTGCACCGATGGTTGCAGCAATTTGGGCCGCCAGTCGGTCATTGTCACCGAAACGAATTTCATCTGTAGCTACGGTATCGTTTTCATTTACGATCGGCATAGCATTCAACACTAGCAGTTGCTCAAACGTGGCACGTGAGTTGAGGTATCGGCGGCGATCACGTGTATCTTCCAAGGTCATAAGGACCTGTGCGGTAGTGATCCCGTGCACTGCGAGTGCATCTTCGTAAGCCCGAGCCAATCGAATTTGGCCCACGGCGGCGGCGGCTTGGGATTGTTCTAACGCAAGCTCAGTGTTCGGAAGCCCAAGCGCCCCACGGCCAAGTGCAATGGAACCTGAGGAGACAAGGACAACTCGCGTTCCCCCTGCCCTCAGCCATGCTACATCAGCAGCCAATCCATGTAGCCATTCGCTACGCAGATTGCCGGTTTCCCTATCCACCAATAAAGCTGAGCCGATTTTAACGACCAGCCGTTTTGCTTGAGTTAAGGACGCCACGCTTCTTCCTCTTGCGCAGGTTGCTCACGCAGGCGATCCGCGTCGATTTCGTCGCGCAATTTGCGTAGAACTTCAGTTACACCCTCACGCGCGACACCGGACATAAGCATAACGGGACCACCACTTGCGTCTTCGAGGGCTGCACGGGCTTCTGCACGCTGATCGTCATCCAAGGCATCTACCTTGTTTAAAATAGTTACTCGTTGCTTAGCCGCCAGTTTGCCGCCGTAGGCTTCAAGCTCTGCGATGATGGTTTGGTAATCTTCAGCAACTGTTTCCGATGTGCCGTCAATCAGGTGCAACAAGACAGCACAACGTTCGACGTGTCCAAGGAACAGATCCCCAAGGCCACGACCTTCGGAAGCGCCCTCAATTAAGCCTGGAATATCGGCGACAACAAATTCGCGACCATCTACACCGACAACACCCAAGTTTGGGTGCAATGTTGTGAATGGGTAGTCCGCAATTTTTGGACGCGCGTTAGACGTCGCGGCCAAAAACGTGGATTTTCCTGCATTCGGCAGGCCTAACAGGCCAACATCCGCGATCAACTTTAGTCGAAGCCAAAGCGTACGTTCGACCCCTTCTTGACCAGGGTTAGAGCGACGGGGTGCTTGGTTTGTTGCCGATTTAAAGTGTAGGTTACCAAAACCACCGTTACCGCCACGGGCCAACTGAACCCGTTGGCCAACTTCAGTCAGATCAGTGATAACCGTTTCTTGGTCTTCATCTAAAATTTCAGTCCCGACTGGAACCTTTAAAATAATGTCTTCGCCGTTCGCGCCTGTGCGCTGGCTGCCCATACCTGGAATGCCGCTTTTGGCAAAGAAGTGAGGCGCATAGCGGAAGTCGATCAAGGTGTTGAGGCCTTCAACAGCCTCCGCCCAAACAGAACCACCACAGCCGCCGTCACCACCATCTGGGCCACCGTACTCTAGGAATTTTTCACGACGGAAGCTTACGCAACCACCGCCTCCACCGCCGGAACGGACATATACTTTGCACAGATCAAGAAATTTCATATCGGCTTCCTAACCTGCACTTAGCGCAGGCTCAATCACTTAGTCAGGTAATCCTACGTCGTGATATTCAGTTTTCGGGTGTACGTCCACGTGGGAACAGAACGATCCCGCGCAACGCTAAAGGTTTCTGCATCACCTAAGTATTCAAATCCACAATGGGTGAGTACTTTAGCTGAAGCAGGATTGTCTTGGAACACAGCACCAAACATCGTGGCATTTGCCATCGGATTTGCGTCAACTAAGGTTTGTACCGCTTCAGAGGCTAGTCCGGTGTTCCAGTAAGCAGGAGCAACCCAATAACCAACTTCAGATTGATTGCGGTCCATTCGTGTCAAAGAGATGAGCCCCATAACTTCTGCACCACCAGACTTAAGGCCGCCGATGACCCAAACATCCTCATCACGTTCGTGCGCTATGCAGCGGTTCACAAATGCTTCTGTGGTGCCTGGCGGCAAAGGGTGTGGAATCGATGACGTCATACCTGCAACTCGTTCATCTGATGCATAAAGTTCAATCAGACCCATATCTGAAACTCGCATTGGCCGTAGCTCAAAGCGATCAGTTTGAATGGTCCCTTGTGTTTTGATTTCGCTCATTTCCATCGTTATGTACCTCCTCCAAACAGCACGACCAGCACAGATGCGACGGTTAATGCCGCAAGCGTGTACATTAAATAGGGTTCCACCGGATTGCCTGCTAGTGTCTTGGCAATTTTATCCCCTGCGAGGGTCCAAAGTGGATGCATCAGTAATTGGCAGGCCAATAGAATTGCCGCAATTGTTGCCGTTGCTTCAAACGTAGAAGTTCCAACGCCGACAAAGGCGGTAAACCCACCAACAATCATCGCCCACGCTTTTGGATTGAGCGGATGAACGATCAGTCCTGCAAAAAACCCCGGAGCTTTATCGCCGAATGATTTAGTTGAAAGGCGCATGTTCGCAACTCTCCAAGCTAACCAGATAATATAGGCGGATGAGATATATTTCAGAGCGAGAAAAATAAAAGGGACGCGCTCGGCCAGTTCCATTAATCCAAAGCCAATTGGCCAGATAATCATTTGTTTCCCAAAGGCTACGCCTAGCATGAATGGTAATGCCTGACGGAACCCATATCGCGCACCGGTCGCAAGCAACGCCATATTCGCAGGTCCGGGTGTCCCGACCTGTGAGGCCGCGAAAACGGCAAATGATGCGATTGCTACTGACACTTATAATTACTCTCTACAAAGAAAAAGGACCGGCGTTTCCGCCGATCCTTTGATTTTTTAAAACCTGTAAGGGTACGACTTATTCAGCTGCTTCCGCTACCGGAAGTACCGAAATGAATTTACGGTTTTTAAGGCCGGTGCTGAAAGTCACGTGACCTTCAACTTTAGCGAAGATCGTGTGATCTTTGCCCATGCCAACGCCTTCAGACGGCCAGAACTTAGTTCCGCGCTGACGAACGATGATATTGCCTGGGATGACAGATTCGCCGCCATATTTTTTCACGCCAAGACGACGACCTGCTGAGTCGCGACCGTTCCGGGATGAACCGCCTGCTTTTTTGTGTGCCATTGGTGTTTCTCCTTATTTCGCTAGGTCGGCAGCTTGCGCGACCCACTCGGGCTTAACTTTAGCAGCTTCGAACGTTTCAACGTCAACTTTAGCCAAATCGGCGAAAGTTGCGATACCTGCTTCAACCAATTTTTTAGCAGCGGCTGGACCGACGCCAGCTATTACTGTCAGATCGTCACCACCAGCAACTTTAGGAGCAGCTTTTGCTACTGCAGCTTTGGGGGCGGCTGAACGTTTTTGGTCTTTGTTAGCAGCAGGTGTGTTTGCGTCGATCGCTGCCAAAGCTACAGCACCAACAGAACCAGCACCAACAGCAGCATCAACACCAGATTTATCAGCACCAGAAGCAAGGATATCTGTGATACGAACCAAAGTCAGTTTTTGACGGTGGCCTTTAGTGCGCTTGGAAGAGTGCTTACGACGACGCTTAACGAAGTTAATTGTCTTAACACCTTTGATCTGGTCGATCACTTCGGCTTGTACACCAGCACCCGCAACGAGAGGTGCACCAACAGTGACTGTGTCACCACCAAGCATCAATACGTCGTTGAATTGGATTTTTTGGCCAGCAATTGCAGCAAGTTTCTCAACACGGAGTACGTCTCCGGATTGAACTTTATACTGCTTGCCGCCGGTTTTAAGGACCGCGAACATGGGTCATTCCTTTGTTTTACCGCGTCGTTTGGCACCTATCTACATAGGGTTTTGTGGGTTTAACCCCGCCTCAGACAGCGCATCCCGTTTGGGATGTTCATGAAAATAAGGCGCAATACGCCCGTATGGAAAATGCCAAATGCACTTGATTGTGCTCTATGTCAAGCATCATAGGCCTGTTTTAGCCACTATAAGTCAGACGCAACCATGTTTAGGGCAACAGCTCGGCCCAAAGTATAAGATATATCGCCGTACATTGCACCGAAGCCATCAAAAATAGCAGCATTCAATGCGCGCCCTGCCCTTGTTTTCATGAAATTGATCAGTTCAATCATTTCAGCCTCATCAAGCGATTGGTAGCTCAGTAAAAGATAACCCATCATCCATTTTACCGTATCCAAGCGTATTTCGTCTTCTTGTTCCCAAGTTTGTTCAATGACCTCTTGTTCCGATGCGTCAAAAGAACCTCCATCGACCAGACCAAGGTAAAACCGATAGTTAGACGTGAGTGCGGCCGTCACATTTTGTTCTATTAAGTCTCCTTCGCTAACCATCAGGTTCACTTGTAACAATGACTTTGGATCTTTAGCCAATGCGATTTGGTAATTGTCTTCAGCAATGTTCTTGATGTCATTATCGGTCATAGCGTTGCGAGCAGCAATTTCCAAATCAACAATCTTCGCCCCCAAGTTACTGCCATAAAACTGATTGATTTGGCGAAGTTGTTTTTCAGGTATTGTTGCAATCTCTTTGCGGACAACCTCAGACATCAATTGCGTGTCGTAAATCGCGTCAATTTGATCTTCCCAAACAGCGCCGCCCTGCCCGTTCAACATTTCAGTGTTCAATGTCGCCGCGTATTCCAGGCCTTCCGTCCGCATAATATGGATCAGCTCAGACAGTTCGAGGTGATCCATAGCTAGGGTCACTTGGGCCTGCGCATTAGCCACAGTCGCGAACAGAAAAATTGCAACGAGGTTACCAAAAAATCGAACCATCAAAGGTCTTCGCTTGGCTGAAGTGTCGCCATTCTTACAGCCAGTTCCTCGAAACGATCCGCCATGATCGAAAATTGCACGGCATTCATTATGTCATATACCTTTTGCATTTTATAATTTTCCAAGGCGACGGTGTATTCTTCGACTTCAGCGTCCGAAAAAGCCTGATAGGTATAAGCTGCCCCTGCCAATCCTGAGGCCTGAAGTGAAAGGCGCAATTCCGGCTCGTCATTGCGCATCATCTCGCGTAGGTCCGCCTCCTCCAGCCGCAACTCGATCACACCAGCGCCTGCTGCTGCCAAGAGAAATCTGACCTGAATTTCTTGAATCGCACGAATAGATGTGCCCGCAGTATCACTCGCTGCGTTCATGCGTTTTAAAAGCTCAACCCGCGGCGATCCGATGCGGATCAACCCATCAATGATCGCTTCGCCACTTTCTGACTTGAATTCATTGTCGTCGTAAAGGTGTGACGCATTTTCGGCTTTTACCAACCGTCTACCCAACTCAGACGCATAAAAATCCGCCGCATGCTCCAAAAGATCATCGCTCAGTGCTTGGGACAACATATCTAATGCCATTTCGCGCAACCCTTCCGATGCAAAGACGTCGTTCGCTATCAAGGTCCATTGATACCCGAAATCGTCTACGTCCATACCCAGCATCATTGGTGCGCTTTGGGCGGACAAACGGATGCTGTCTAGCGAGACATCAAAGCCCGTTACATTCAAGAACGCATCTACTTTGGTTTCTTCCGCCGCGGTGGCTCCAGAAGGCAAGATATTGACAGACAGGAACGTCGCAACAATCAAATTCGAAACAAGTTTCAGCGCGCGCATTTGGTTCTCCTACAATTCCACTTACTTTTAATTTAGCTATTATAATTCAAGCCGCAAATGAATTTAGCGTTATTTTTCTTTTGTAAGAAATCAACAAAACAGGTCTACATCTTCGCAAAAATACCCCGTGGTTGCCGTTAACCCGCCCCAATTAAATCTCAAAGACCGTTCAACTCAGGAGTCAAAGACTGGTGTCCAACTTTCACAATCCACACGATCCGCGCCACAAAAGTTTGTTTGAGCTGCTGCGCTAAAAACATGTGGCTACCCATTTGGGCAGCACAGTCAAAGCGCTTAAAGTGCGCAAACTCGACTATGACGAACTGGATGAAATTAAACGGATCGCTGCGCGTTCAATGACCCGCGCACACTAATTTCAGTCGAATGGGCTATATGTTTCGCCCGCAATTGCCCCTTTGAAACCTAAAGCAACTACAAATTTTTCAGAGCTATCTGATCGCGAAGCCGGCGGTTTAAAGTTGTGCACCTTTGTAAACCGTTGCTTCAGTACTTTCTGCAAGTCGCCCTCAGCACCACCGGCCAAAACTTTCGCAACAAATGTGCCACCATCTTCGAGCACGTCGAATGCAAAGTAGGCCGCAGCCTCGCATAGCGAAATAATCTTGAGGTGATCCGTTTGTTTGTGGCCTGAACTAGAGGCCGCCATGTCAGACATCACAACATCAGCCTTACCACCAAGCCATTCTTTGACTTGATCGTCAGCACCCACGTCCATGAAATCCAGAACGTGTAATTCGCAGCCTGCAATCGTATCCATTTCTTGCAGATCAATTCCCAGGATCGTACCAACTGCTTTACCAGATTTTTCGCCTAAAATATTGGAGCGTTTTACCGCAACTTGACACCAGCCACCGGGGGCAGCGCCAAGGTCAACAATGCGTGCGCCGGGCACAAGGAAGCGAAACTTGTCATCAAGTTCCATAATCTTATACGCCGCACGACCTCGGTAACCTTCGGCCTTAGCACGCTTCACATATGGATCGTTCAGTTGACGCTGCAACCAACGGGTGGAGCTGTTAGAGCGCCCACGGGCCGTCTTTACCTTAACTTTTAGGTCACGTTGCCCACGGCCAGATGTGTTCTTGCCTGTTGGGGTTTTACCCCCACCGCTTGGTCCAGGTGTTTTTGCCATAATTTATAGTGCTCCGCGTTCTAATACGCCATCGGCGCTCATTTGTGCGTATAACAGGCCTTCTCGCAAACCACGATCCGCAACTGACAACCTGTCAGTAGGCCAACAGCGCATTAACGCCTGAAGGATAGCAGCGCCAGACATAATCAACGCCTGACGATCCTGACCGATCCGTGGATCCGCGCGCCGCCCCGCAGGTCCCATATTAAGGTAGGACTGGATAACTGTGTCGATCTGGGTGGAAGACATCCGCAAACCGTCTACTTTGGTACGGTCATAACGCTTAAGATTTAAGTGGCTCGCTGCAACGGTTGTCACGGTGCCCGACGTGCCAACAATTTGGAAACGATCCCGCGCCTTTTCGTCGTGGTACGGCGCAAAGTCTGATAGGCTTTCCTCAAAGAAACAGCTCATCAACGCGAACCGCGCACCATCATCATCAACATCAATGAACTGATCGCGCAAGGTTGCGACACCCAGCGGGACACTAATCCAATCGACAACACGCGCGGATGGGATGCTTTTATTGCTTCGGGTAAATCCAGTTTCAAGCTGCATAATCGAATGTGGACGATCGCGTTTCGGAACTTGGGACATGTCAATCCAAACCAATTCCGTCGATCCACCACCAATATCAACAACCAACAGGTTCTCCGTTTTTTTATTCACTAATGGCGCACAAGATATTGCAGCCAGTCGCGCTTCTTCTTTAGGAGCTATGATATCCAAACGCAGACCTGTTTCACGGTGTACACGTTTGATGAAATCTTCAGCATTTAGCGCACGGCGACATGCCTCTGTTGCCACCAGCCGCATCCGCTTAACGCGATGTTTACGCAGCTTTTGCTGACAAATTCGCAATGCTTGGATAGTACGCGTCATGGATCCGCGCGACAGGCGCCCGGATTTCTCAAGCCCCGCGCCTAATTGGACGGACTTCGAGAAGCTATCGACCACATGAAAACCAGTGCCCTTAGGTTGGGCGATTAACATGCGGCAACTATTTGTACCCAGATCAAGCGCTGCATATAGCGGTTTTGATACGGGCCGTGCCGGTACGGGGCTCAGAATAGGACCCATTGCTGGGCTTTCAGCCTTATGTTCGAGCGCGCCCGCACCTTTGGGACGCTTTGGCGCCATGGTTTGCGCCTTTCATTACGAGTTAGTCCAACGATAGGCCTTGCCAGCCTCCCGCGCAAGTGGCCCATTGGTCCTTTGCGTCTGCTTTGATGTTTTTCTCATTCATAAAAGACATGAAGAATTTGGGTGCTCCCGATACTGGTCAAACTGAGCGTCACAGATTAGCGATAGGTCGCGGAATGGTCTATTTCTGTCGAAAAACGACGCCGGAATCAGAAATGGCTGTCTTAGTTAATAAATAGACGCGAAAATGAATCAGGGAGCACCACTTATATGCCGGATGTAACAATCGTTTATTGGCGTGATATTCCAGCCCAAGTCATTGTGGGCAAAGGACGTCGTGGTTCAAAACGCCAACTTGAAGAACGTTTTGAACAAGCGATTGATCGTGCGGCTATGAAGGTGAACGCCAAGGACGCCGATGCATATTTGGCAGAATGGCGTAAAGCGGCTCCCTACCAGATGGACGGCGATCCCGACGAAATAGTCGAGGCCGAGGCTTTACGTCTTGAGGCTGAGTATGATCAAGAACGCCTAAAAGCCCTTATCGCCAACGACGGACACGCCTAAAGAACAGGCCCTAAGAAAGGGAAGCCAATGGCTTTGCTCAACTTTAAAAAATCAGAGGGTCCAATCGCTGGCTCCCTTAGCCTTGAAGTCGAAGCCTTTTTGCAAGGTTATTCGATTGAAGTAATGCCGCGCACCGCTTCTAAAGTTGAAGACTTTCGCGCAATTCTTCCCAAAGGCACCCGCGTTTATGTCGCCCACATCGAGGGCACCCCGATTGAGGACATGGTTTCCACAGCCGCGCGTCTGAACGCGGAAGGCTTTGAAGTAATGCCGCACTTTCCTGCCCGGATCATCAAGGATCGGGCTACTTTGACCGACTGGATTGCGCGCTATCAAGGTGAGGCAAACGTCAATCAAGCCTTGTTGCTGGCGGGTGGCGTAACCAAGCCCCACGGTGATTACCATTCTTCGATGCAATTGATGGAAAGTGGTGAATTCGACCGAGCAGGATTTAAACGCCTACATGTTGCGGGGCATCCGGAGGGCAATAAAGACATCGACCCCACGGGCGGTATGGCCAATGTGGACGAAGCTTTGCGTTGGAAACAAGATTTTTCCAACCGCTCGGATGCTGAGATGGCCTTAACTACACAGTTCGCATTTGAGTCCGGTCCAATTATTGAATGGGCTAAATCCTTAAAGGCCGCTGGAATCGACATCCCAATCCACATCGGAATCGCAGGACCTGCCAAACTGCAGACTATGATCAAGTTCGCCATCGCTTGCGGTGTTGGGCCCTCTTTACGTGTGCTGCAACGCCGCGCAAAAGATGTAACCAAACTGCTGCTCCCCTTTGAACCGACTGAGGTAATTAGCGAACTGGCTGCACATGCCGCGGCCAACCCTGACACAAACATCGTCAAAGTGCATTTCTTCCCACTGGGTGGGATCAAGACAAATGCAAACTGGGCAATTTCGAACGGTGGCAGCGCAGCTGTTCCCGTTAACGCATCTTAATTTCGTCTTCTAAGGACACAGCACATGACCCGTACAATCGTAGAATCCAAAACCAAAACAGCCATTATTGGCTTTGACCAACCGTTCTGCGTTATCGGCGAGCGGATCAACCCAACGGGTCGCAAAATTTTGTCTGAAGAGCTAGAACGGGGTGATTTTTCCCGCGTTGAAGCTGATGCTGTCGCCCAAGTAATGGCTGGTGCCAATATTCTTGACGTGAACTCAGGCGCTGTGTTCTCGAACAAGATGGCGGAAGACCCACGCTATGCTGACAACAACTTTGTTGAACCGATGTTGATGAAAGAACTAATTGAACGTGTTCAGGCGATCATTGATGTACCTTTGTGCATCGATAGCTCTGTTCCGGGCGCTTTGGAAAACGGTTTGGCTGCGGCTGAAGGGCGTCCATTGTTAAACTCTGTGACTGGCGAAGAAGACCGCATGGAATTGGTTCTGCCGTTGGTTAAAAAATACAATGTCCCAGTTGTTGCAATTTCGAACGATGACACCGGCATTTCTGAGGATCCGGATGTTCGTTTTGCTGTCGCCAAGAAAATCGTAGAACGCGCTGCGGATTTTGGCATCCCAGCTCATGATATCGTGGTTGATCCATTGGTGATGCCAATTGGTGCTATGGGAACCGCTGGATTGCAGGTTTTCGCACTGGTACGCCGTTTGCGTGAAGAACTGGGTGTGAACACGACCTGTGGTGCCTCAAACATCTCGTTCGGATTACCGAACCGCCACGGTATCAACAACGCGTTTTTACCAATGGCAATGGCGGCAGGAATGACATCTGCGATCATGAACCCAGTTGCCTTGCCTATTGGCCCAAAGAAGATCGCAGCAAAGCGTGCTGAAGTTGAAACCGCTGGCATTGTTCTTCCAGCGGATATGGAGGACGAGGCATTCGTACAAATGTTCGGGCTTGGCTCGACCAAACCACGTGCGGGTAAAGAAATGGAAGCCATTCGCGCCGCCAATTTCCTTACAGACAATGACCCACATGGCACCGAATGGATTAGCACGAACAAAGTTGCCCCAAAAGCTGGCGATGAGGGTCGTGGCCGCGCCGGTCGCGTTGGTGGGCGTCGTCGTCGCACGTAACATTGAATTTATAGTGAAAAACGGGCGGTCCAGCATATTGGGCGGCCCGTTTGGCTTTACTGTTTTAATTCAAGTTACTGTAAGGCGTTGCTTACCTCGTCCCATTGAGACCAAAAAATTCTTTTCTTCTTGAACGGCCTCAAAGTCAGCCTTACCCCGCATTTCATGCCATCCACATGCAATAAGGGACTGCGCAACCGCTCCGCCCAGTGTGTTTCCAGGTCCAGCGACAATAAACAGGTCAGGTGCAAATTCCTGTGCGGCAGCTTTGATTGCACCTGCAAAGTCATAGGTCTGCGTTACTTGGGAACCCAAAGTGTAGTCCGACATCGCTTTAATATTGCAGCCATCTGGCCACCAAATTTTACCGAAGCCATCAATTAACGGTACTTTTGGTGCAGACACCCTTAAATCAGCTAACTGTGTACGACCTTGCGCCGCGACCACTTCCTGCAAGGGACTGTGAAACGCTGCATGGTTTTGCAAGCGCATCGGGAAGTGTCCAACTTTAGGAACCGCGTTTTCAAATGCAGCCAAACCCTTCTCATTGCCTGCAAAAACAAGAATACCGCCGAGGTTGATAGAGATACAAAGGTCATGACCTGGTTTGGTATCGATCTGTTTAACCAATGCCAGAAGTCCAGTTTTCACAACCTCATCAACAACCCAGTCTGCATCACAAACTGAGTAGATCAGCTGCCCACCAATCAGGTTCTGTTGCATAAGGTTGCCCATAGTGTTCACGAGGCGAAATCCATCTTGATCAGAAACAGCGCCTGCAAGTGCCATCGCAATATACCAACCCATGGAATTACCCGTAACTGCGACAACTTCGATATCATCCGCTAATGAACTGCCGTCGCAATATGCGCTTGCGTAGATCAAGCCAGAAGCATTGTCGCCGCGCGTATAGGCGTTTGCGTCGAATTTCTCAGCGGCGTCTAGCGTTGTTATGGCAGATTGCCCCAACGCAGCACGTTGGGTGTCAAAACCGTTCAACTCGGCGTCAAATCTAGGACTGTGTTGTTTGAGGTATCCCAATTCGGGTGCGTTATATGTTCCGCGCCCTGGACAAATAAAAACAGCGCGGCGGGTCATTTTTCAACCCGTTTAATCAATTTGTGTGCCGCATCAATAATACTATCCTTGGAAGGCATCGTTGCACCATATGCAGGCCCTGTCGTGATAAAGCTGTCCTCGGCCACCAACCTAGCGAAATTGCCAACCTCTGCCTCGGCAAACAAGGCCATCAAGCCTTCGGCCTGCCCGCCGGTCCCTCGACATTCATCAACGATTAAAACATTTTTGCAGCCGTCAAGTGCGCGAAACAAAGCTTCGTGAGGCAATGGCGCCAACCAACGCAAATCGATCACGCGGGTTTTGATCCCTTCATTTTCCAACACATTAACCGCTTGGCGCGATAGGTAATGACCATTACCATAAGTTACGATTGCCAGATCCTGCCCATTGCCATGAATACCAACCTCGCCCAATCCAATCCGCTTTTCAGGCGATGGATAGGTATCCATCCAAGTGCCATCCCCATCCTCAAGATCACGTGTGTGATAAAGGGCAATCGGCTCCACAAAGACCACAACCCGCTGTTCTTCACGTGCAAGCCGCACTGACTCGCGCAACATCCGAGCAGCTTCTGCGCCACTTGATGGACATGCAATTATGACGCCAGGAATATCCCGCAATACAGCAAGGGAGTTGTCGTTGTGAAAATGTCCACCAAACCCCTTTTGATAGCCAAGGCCCGCAACGCGCAACACCATTGGGTTAGTAAACTGACCGTTGGAAAAGAAAGAGAGCGTTGCCGCCTCGCCGCGTAGCTGATCCTCTGCATTGTGCAAATAAGCAAGGAACTGAATTTCAGGGATCGGGATAAAACCGTTGTGACCCATACCAATTGCAAGACCTAAAATTGATTGCTCGTCCAACAAGCTGTCGATGACACGGGCTGGTCCAAATCGTTTTTGGATTTTTTGAGTGACGCCATAAACGCCCCCTTTTAGACCGACGTCTTCCCCCATCATGACCACTTCAGGATGGTCCAGCATGAGGTCAATAAGAGCCCAATTGATCAGCTTTCCCATTGTTTGAGGTAATGTTTGAGTTTTTAGCTCGTTACCAAATGCGATGCTGCGGGCATCGGTATCCACCCCGTTGCTTGGCTTGCACCCGCGCACTGGTGGAATGATGCTCTCCATAATCTGGCAGGCTGATGATAGTCGTGGGCGTTTGACGGCTTCATGTGACAGTGTAAATACCCGTTTTTGGGTTTGATTATACATCTTAAGTGCACGTTCCACACTAAGTGCACCGGCATCACGCAATAGCCTGACAGAATGTAGTAATGGATCGTTTGCTTCGTCTTGCTCAACCTCTGATTTTGGCAAATATGTGGTGGCTACATCTGGCCCTGCGTGCCCATATAGGCGGACCATCTTTAGGTGTAAAAATGCCGGTTTTTTGCGGGACCGTACATATGCTGCTGCTTCTTGTGTGACAGCGTATGTGTCATAGATATCGAGGCCGTCCGCCTCGAAGTACTTAACCCCTGGCCTGTGTTTCATCGATGCGGCGATCCAGCCATGGGGTGTTTTAGTGGAAATCCCGATTCCGTTATCTTCACAAACAAACAAAAGTGGCAAAGGTGCCGATTGAACAGATGACCAACCCGCTGCATTAAAGGCCCCCTGCGCGGTTGAGTGATTGGCCGACGCGTCGCCAAATGAGCAAATCGCGATGCCGTCTTCTGGCAACTGGCGGTGTTCAGGTGCGTGACGGCGTGCCGTGCCAAGCGAATAAGCAGCCCCAAGCGCCTTTGGCAGATGACTGGCAATCGTAGAAGTCTGTGGCGGGATAAACAGGTCTTTGGAACCCAGAACCTTATGGCGCCCCCCACTAATTGGATCATCCATAGAACATGTAAAACTGAGCAGCATGTCCCACGTCATCGTTTGACCCGTTACTTGATCTGCTCGGGCCAATTGAAATGCTGCATCACGGTAGTGCAAAAACGCAATGTCATTGGGGCGCAGTGCGCGTGCGACGGCAGCCATGCCTTCGTGCCCAGATGAACCAATGGTGTAAAACCCCTGCCCTTCCTTTTGCATGCGACGGCTGGTGATATCTAACGCGCGGCTAGTGAGCTGAGCACGATAGATTTCAACCGCTGTGTACGGGTCTAGACCAGATTTTGGCGCTGCACCGGTTGGAAGTTCATTGGCAGCGACACGACGCAGGAAATTACCGTGAACAATATCAGCGCGATCCATGATGAATTCCTATTTGGCGTCTTGAAGGATGAGATCTTTATACAATTTTCGAATTTTATGGAAAACAGGACCAGCCTTGGCTCCGCCAATCACCCTGCCATCGATCTCGAACACTGGCGTTTGTGCACCAAAGGTTCCAGTAAGGAAAACTTCATCCGCGCTGTAAGTGTCAACTAACGAATAATTACGCTCAAACACTGGGATGTCGTTGGCGTGGCACAGATCGATTACCTTTTGGCGGGTAATCCCGTTCATGCAGTAGTCACCTGTTGATGTCCAAACCTGGCCCTTTTTAACGATAAAAAAGTTACAAGCGTTGGTGGTGTTTACGAAACCAAACGGATCAAGCATGAGTGCTTCGTCGGCCCCTGCACGTAATGCATGGTTCAACGCGATGATGCAGTTTAGTTTGGAATGCGAGTTCAACTTGGAATCTTGGGTCAACGGCAAGCCACGGTGATGCGGTACGGTGTGCAGGCAAATACCGCGGTCAATCACGCTATCATCGGGCTTGGAGTGTTCCGCGATGATAACGATCGTAGAACCAAAGACGCTTAGGTGTGGATGTTGGAACGGCTTGCGTTTTTTGCCTCGTGTCACCATCATCCGTATGTGCGCGTCGTTAGTCATGCCGTTTGCGCCAAGAGTATCTTGGATGGCTTGCACCAGCTCTTCCCGTGTTTTACCTATTTCCAGATCAATATATAAAGCCGCCTCAAGCAGACGATCAATGTGGTCTTCCATGAAAGCGATATGCCCATCATAGATCCGCATGCCCTCCCACACTCCGTCACCCAGCATAAAACCGCTGTCATAGACTGACACCACAGCTTGCTCACGCGGGACAAGATTGCCATCAACGTAAATGAGGATATTTTCATTGCGAACGTCTTCAGGAGCATCGTGAGTGGAAACATGTTCGGGTGATGTCATGAGCTGGCCTTTATGTGTTGGGTGTTGCCAAAAGGCGTTACCAGATTTACCCAAAACAAATGCCTATGTGGTCGCGGGGTCAAGTCAAGATAACCTAACTATCGTCGTTGACCTGTAACAAAGGAAAAATACACAATGACGCAGCCTTATTCAATGAAAATTCACCTTAATTCAGGTAATGTGCAGGCTGAAATCTCGCCATTGGGGGCTACGCTTGTGCGTTTATCGCGTTGTGACCGCGATCTAATATTGGGTATTCATAATTTGAATGATCGATCTATCAACGATTTTTATGCTGGGGCTATTGTAGGTCCAGTAGCCAACCGTGTTTCAGGCGGTCAGGTCAATATTGACGGGCAGACATTTCAGATGGAATGCAACGAAGGTGGTTTGACTTCGCTGCATTCGGGGGATGATGGGCTACATACTCTGGATTGGGAGGTGAGTGACGTTTCGCCGAACAGTGTGTCGTTGAAGGTGCACCTGCCCGATGGTTACAGTGGATTACCCGGCAATCGTGATATTTCAGTTTTATATACACTGAGCGGAGATGGTCTGACCGTAACAATCACGGCGCAAACTGATAAAAAAACGCCCATCAATATCGCACACCACCCATATTGGGCGCTTCAAACTGATCAGTCGAAATTGAAGCTGAGCATCTCAGCCAAAAACTATCTTCCTAAAGCTGCTAATGGGGTGCCAACGGGTCAAATTCAAGCAGTCTTAGATGGCCCTTTTGATTTCACGATGCAACGTGAAATTGGACCGAATGCCAGGTTAGACCACAACTGGTGCCTGAGTAATGCGAAGCACAAAACTCCTCGCCCGGTGGCTACATTGCAGGCATCAGATGGCCTACAACTAAATATTGAGACAACCGAAGTGGGGTTACAGGTCTACACTGGTTCGTCTCTTCCCGACTTGACCCCTACCCAATGCACAACGAACCCAATCCGACCTAATGCTGGAATTGCACTGGAAGCCCAAGGGTGGCCCGACGCGCCCAACAAGCGAACATTTCCTAGCATAATGCTCGAACCCAGCGATACTTACCGGCAGATTACGCGGTACACATTTACGCAAAAATAGAGGTAAAAAAACACTAAGGCCACATCGGCGTCCTACTGCGACCAATGTTTGTTGCTGATTATGATATTTAAGCCCGCAAGTTTTTTGCATATTCCGAAAATCAGTAAACGTGACACATCATGACACACACCCAACCGATACTGCCTCAAGGGCCACCACCCGTTTCAGCCCAACAATCGTCACCTCTACCGATCATCACAGACTATGCCAGCTTGTACGGGACTAAACCTTCGTAACAGTCTCATTGTGCTTCGATAGTTTGCGCATGACTTCGCCAATTTCATTAATCAGCAACCTTAGGCCCGCTTATGAAGATAGTTGTGCCAAAATAGGGATCAATTCCGCTGAAGAACTGCGTGAACATCGGGCCGATGAAACTTATCGCCGTTTACTAAAGGCTGGCACCAAGCCTCGTTTTATCGGCTATTACGTGCTGGTTATGGCTCTACAAGGTCGGCCATAGAACGATTATGAAGGCGATGAAAAGAAAAAATTAAGGATTATCTTTGATCAGCTCAAAGCAGACGCCTTTGATGAGGGGCACAATGACTTTGAGCAAATGAAGAACCAAATTGGTGTACGCTCGTAAGGATCATAAAGAAAAGGGCCAGCAGAACGCCAGCCCTTCAAAATCAATTCCGTTTCAAGTGGTGGCTTAGCCTACCAACTCCAGACCAGAGAAGAAGAATGCGATTTCTTCAGCAGCGGTTTCAGGTGCATCTGAACCGTGTACTGAGTTCTCGCCAACGCTTAGTGCGAACTCAGCGCGGATTGTGCCGGCTGCTGCGTCTGCTGGGTTTGTTGCGCCCATAACTTCGCGGTTTTTCGCAATTGCGCCTTCGCCTTCAAGAACCTGAACAACAACTGGCTCAGAAATCATGAATTCGCAAAGTTCGCCAAAAAAAGGACGCTCAGAGTGAACACCGTAAAATGCTTGGGCTTGTGCCAGAGTCATTTGAATACGCTTGGAGGCGACAACGCGCAGACCAGCATCTTCGAATTTGGCAACGATTTTGCCTGTAAGGTTGCGTTTTGTTGCATCTGGTTTGATGATTGAAAAAGTACGCTCTAGCGCCATGGGTTTGCTCCTAAACATGGGCGGGCATGTGCCAACCCCATCAATATTGGGGGGCGCCTAACATGGCTTCGCTGCCAAGAAAAGGCTCTTGTGCGCCAGATCGCTGCAAATAGCACATATAGAGGCCTCAGACCCGATTGACGCCATGACGATGTTCAGTCACACCGCGTCCATGTTGACTATATCAGATATTTCGTATTCCGTCGAAGGCCGCCCGCTTCTAGCTGGTGCCAATGCTGTAATTCCAGATGGCCACAAAGTGGGCCTGATCGGTGCCAATGGTGCGGGTAAAACCACATTGTTCAAGCTGATCCGCGGTGAATTGGGGTTGGACGGTGGCTCAATCTCATTGCCGACGAAGGCAAAAATTGGTGGTGTCGCACAAGAAGTGCCTGCCAATGAGGTTTCGCTAATCGATACTGTTTTAGCTGCCGATACCGAACGCGCTTCATTGATGGCTGAGGAAACTGAAGATCCGTCGCGGATCGCAGAAATCCAAACTCGTTTGGTAGATATTAATGCATGGTCTGCGGAAGCGCGCGCCTCGACTATCCTTAAAGGTCTAGGCTTTGACGACGCAGAACAACGCCAGCCCTGCTCCGCATTTTCTGGTGGCTGGCGCATGCGTGTGGCATTGGCCGCAGTTCTATTTGCGCAGCCAGATCTGTTGCTATTAGATGAACCGACCAACTACCTTGACCTTGAAGGTGCCCTTTGGCTTGAAGCATATCTTGCCAAGTACCCCAACACCGTCATCATAATCAGCCACGACCGTGGCCTGCTTAACCGCGCAGTAGAGGGAATATTGCACCTCGAAGAACGTGTTCTGACGTTTTATTCTGGCCCCTACGATCAATTCGCTCGCCAACGCGCTGAACGCCGCGCCGTGCAAGCTGCGATGGCTAAGAAACAGCAGGCTCGTAAAGATCATATGCAGTCTTTCGTGGATCGTTTTAAAGCTAAGGCTTCAAAAGCGAAACAGGCGCAGTCTCGTCTGAAAATGATCGAAAAGATGGATATGATCGCAGCCCCCGAAGAAGCAGCAAAGCGCGTATTTACCTTCCCAGAGCCCGAAGAAATGGCACCGCCGATCATTGCGATCGAAGGCGGCACCACAGGCTACGGTGATACTGTCGTTCTAAACAAACTGAACTTGCGCATTGACCAAGACGACCGCATCGCCTTGCTCGGCAAAAACGGTCAGGGCAAATCAACGCTATCCAAACTGTTATCGGACCGCCTGCCCCTCATGGCTGGTAAAATGATCCGTTCGAATAAACTGCGCATTGGCTATTTTGCACAGCACCAAGTGGATGAGTTGATCATTGACGAAACACCTTTGCAGCACCTGCAAACCGCCCGTCCGGGTGTATTGCAGACCAGGTTGCGCGCGAATTTGGCTGGCTTTGGCCTTGGCCCTGATCAAGCTGAAACAGACGTTGGGCGTCTTTCAGGCGGCCAAAAGGCACGTTTGTCGCTTCTGCTCGCGACCTTGGACGCGCCGCATATGTTGATCCTCGATGAACCTACCAACCACCTTGATATCGAAAGCCGTGAAGCTCTCGTTGAAGCGTTAACTGCCTATAGTGGTGCTGTCATTCTCGTCAGTCACGACATGCACCTGCTTTCTATGGTTGCGGATCGCCTTTGGTTGGTCTCTGACGGCACAGTCAAACCATATGATGATGACTTAGAAAGCTACCGCAAGCTACTGCTTACAAACGACAAAACATCCAAACCAAAAAGTGCTGTACCTGTCGTAAAGCCAAAGAGGCCTAATCGCGATGCAATTCTTGCATTGCGTGGTGAAGTCCGCAAATCTGAAGCCCGCGTGAACAAGCTGAACGAGATGCGCGACAAACTAGCAAAGAAGCTGGCTGACCCCACTCTTTATGAAGATGACAAACTTGGCGAGATGGAAGTTTGGCAAAAAAAATACGCCGAAGTCATGGGCGCACTGGATCGTGCAGAGGCGCTTTGGATGCAGGACCTCGAAAAGCTTGATACTGCCGAGAACTCGTGATCCTGTAGTTCATCTCACCAAATAAACTCTTGGGTCTGGGGCGAGGCCCCAGCGGGACACATCATGATCGACACTACGTTTTTAATCACGGCCTTTGTTACAATGTTTGTCGTAATCGATCCAATTGGTATGACACCATTGTTCGTTGCCCTGACCCAAGGTCACAATGCAGCCTCGCGCCGCCGCATCGCTTTTCGGTCATGCGGCATTGCGATGCTTTTGCTGTTGCTCTTTACCATAATGGGCGAAGCTGTCTTAGGTTTCATTGGTATCTCGATGCCAGCCTTCCGTGTGGCTGGTGGTATCCTCTTGTTTATTACCGCTCTCGATATGTTGTTTGAACGACGCAGCAAGCGACGTGAAGATCAAGCCGAGGAAGAAGATCCAAACGACGACCCATCCGTTTTCCCTCTTGCAATTCCTTTGATTGCTGGCCCGGGGTCCATCGCATCAGTGATCCTCTTAACAGGGCAACGTCCTGGCCTTGAGGGCTTGGCAATGGTCCTGGGAGTAACCGCAGCGGTTCTTCTTTTGGTTATGTTGTTTTTCTTGGCCAGTGGACTGCTCGAACGCGCAATGGGCAAGACAGGGATCACCGTCATTACCCGCCTGCTGGGGATGCTTCTGGCTGCCCTTGCTGTGCAATTTGTACTCGATGGGTTGCGCGATTTTGGTTTCGTCGCATCCACCGTTTGACTGATGACCGGCGACATTATTTCTCAAGTTCTGTACCTGAGCATCTTTGGCGTTTTGATTGCTGTTGGACTTTGTGCCCGTAGTCGTAAAAACCTCAGCCAAACGGCCCAACATGCCGCAATTTGGGCTCTAATATTCATCGCGGCTATCGCCGTTTTTGGTTTGTGGAGCGATCTAGAACGTCATCTAGGTGTGTCTTCGGACGATGGGCATAGCAGTGTCACGATCCCAGTAAGCGGCAATGGTCACTATAATTTACGTCTCTCAATCAACAGCGTATTGGTCGATTTTGTTGTAGACACGGGCGCAACAGACATTGTTCTAAGCCAGTCAGATGCAAAACGCATTGGCATCGATATCGACACTCTCGCCTTCACGGGACGCGCCTCAACTGCCAATGGCGTTGTCGAAACCGCGCGGATAACTTTGGACACCATCGAGATCGCAAACATCGTCGATCGCGACGTGAGTGCTGTTGTAAATAAGGGAGAATTGTTTGGTTCCCTTTTGGGGATGGGATACCTGCAACGCTGGGGCCGGATTGAAATTGCAAACGGTATCCTCAGCCTGACGCGCTAAGTCTCGGCTTTCTTTTCCCAACTTCCATCTGCTTGTGACCAATACTGTGCCGTTGCACCAGTATCCTTAAGTGTTTTCCATTGGTGTCGTGCGCGATCTAAAGCTTCAGAATCATTGCCGTCGAAAAGGACACAGACACGCTCCAAAGCCACAATTTCCTCCACAGTGATATCAGCCCCATCAACGCACATTACACATTGCGGGTTGTTTGCCGCGTCAACCAAGGTGGTTAGCAATATCGGTTGATCCACGTCCTGTGCGCCGCCTGCCAAGCCATGAGGAAGAAAACCCGCCTCATGGCCCATCCAAAGCTTTTCATCCAACCAATGCAGCCTTCCCAAGTCAGTTCCGCGCACAGCCACACGCCAGCCCGCATCGCGGGCCTTGCCTAAAAGCATGGACAGGGTCACATCAACAGGATGGCGTGTAAGGTGATAGAAGAATGCAGCGCCCATCAGTCAGCTTCGAACATGTCCGTAACCAGACGGTTCAGCGCCCTGACACCCCACCCAGTTGCGCCAGTTGGTGCCAGCGCAGTTTCTGACTTTACAGATGCAACGCCTGCAATGTCCAAATGGATCCAAGGACAGTTATCTTTTACAAAACGCTGCAGAAATTGTGCAGCCGTTACAGAACCCGCCGCACGACCACCAATATTTTTCATGTCAGCAATTCGCGATTTCAACAAATCATCATATGCCTGTCCCAATGGCATGCGCCATGCGCCTTCGTTCTCAGCTAAAGCAGCGCGCAAAAAAGCATTACACAATCGATCATTGTTAGAGAAAACGCCGGCATTTTCATGACCAAGCCCAACTATGATTGCGCCAGTCAATGTCGCAAGGTCAATCATTGCCGCGGGCTTGAACCGTTCTTGCGCATACCACATGACGTCGCACAGAACCAAACGGCCTTCAGCGTCGGTATTGATGACCTCAACAGTGTCACCTTTCATAGAGGTCACAACGTCACCTGGACGCACTGCATTCCCAGACGGCATGTTTTCCACCAGACCAACCAAACCGACGACGTTCGCCTTTGCACCTCGTAAGGCCAAAGTCCGCATGGTACCTGCAACGACCCCAGCACCGCCCATATCCATGGTCATGTCTTCCATTCCACCAGCAGGTTTAATGCTGATGCCACCGGTGTCAAAGACCACGCCTTTACCAACCAGAGCCAGCGGTGCTTCACCTACGGCTCCACCGTTCCACTCCATGACAACCACTTTGGATGGGCTGTCCGAGCCCTGACCAACGCAAAGAAGCGTTCCCATTCCAAGAGCCTCAAGCTCAGATTCGTCGAGCACTTGTACCTTTAGGCCAAGGCTTTTCATATTAACCAGTCGATTGGCAAACTCGCTGGTCGTCAAAATATTTGCGGGCTCATTAATTAAATCACGCGTCATAAAAGCGCCTTCAGCAACCGCCATTAGAGGAGATGCAGCGGCCATTACTTCATCGGTCTTACCACACATTACAACCACAGCCCCGTTTGGTTTCTCCGCTGCGGTCTTATGGTCCACAAAACTGTAGTCACGCATCGCTAAGCCAAAAGCAATTTGTGCGCTATATTTCGCGTTTCCAGTCGCCATCAATAGGTCGGCATCTCCGCGAAGTTTAGCAAGTGATGCACCTGCTGCACGCGCTTGTTCGACAGTAGCCTTACGCGAGAGGCAGACGATATCAACAGCCTCGGCGGCCATTCCAACGGGAAGGTTCAGTGTAAACACCTGCCCCTGTTTCATTTTATGGAATCGTTCACTTTCAATCAATCGTGCAATGGCGCCTTTAGTCAGGCGATTAACACGTCGCGCTGTAACATCCATACGACCTTCGTCATCCAAAAAGACGGCAACCCGCCCAATCTGGTCTGCAATGATGTCAATTTCGACAGAGCGATAGGTGAATTGGGTTGGCTTGCGCATGTTTTGGTCCTGATTTCGTTAAGTTTCTAGAGTTTTGAGCGGCTGGCGCTTCAGTTGAGATAGAGTTAGCGCGGATCACAGGAAAAAACCAGATAACAGTTTTACACAACTCTTACTTGGTTTAGTGTTGTCAGCATATTGCACACACATGACTTGGGGGAATGAGTGGCGAAATTCGACAGATATATGCTGTCGCAACTTCTGGTGCTGTTTGGGTTTTTCTCGCTTGTACTGGTCGCTGTTTTTTGGATCAACCGCGCGGTTGTTTTGTTCGACCGTTTAATCGGTGACGGACAAACTGCGATTGTCTTCCTTGAATTTTCAGCGCTTGGGATGCCTAAATTGATCTCGACGGTCCTGCCGATGTCAACATTTGCTGCAGCCGTCTACGTAACCAATCGATTGAACAATGAAAGTGAACTGACAGCTGTACAGGCAGCAGGCTCAGGCCCATTTCGACTTGCGCGCCCGATTTTAGTATTCGGAATAATTTCAGCACTTATGATGTCTATTTTGGCAAATATTTTGGTACCAGCAGCGCAAGCGCAGTTAAGTGAGCGTGAAAGTGAAATAACACAAAACGTCACAGCCCGCTTGCTGACTGAGGGTGTATTTCTACATCCGGCCTCAGGCGTCACATTCTATACGGGATCAATCGCACCAGACGGCGTTTTGCGAGGTGTTTTTATTGCCGACAGGCGCAACCCTAAAGAACGTGTTCTCTACACCTCAGACAAAGCGTATCTTGTCCAAAACGGTGAAGGAACATCATTAATTATGGTAGATGGTTTAGCCCAACGTTTGACCCACCAGCACTTACGCCTATCAACCACAAAATTTCGGGACTTTTCTTTAGATATCTCGACATTGGTCAATACCAATACCGTATCTTCAGCATCAATTAGCAACATGAGTTCATTCGCGCTGATGGTGAACTGGGACGAGATAGCCGCAGAGACAGGTGCTCGCATTGGTTACATCACAGAGGAACTACACTCGCGTTTTGCGCAGTCATTGTTCTGTATCGTTGCCGCGATGATCGGGTTTGCGACCCTTTTGCTTGGAACATTTTCTCGTTTTGGAATTTGGCGTGAGATAGTTGTGGCTTTTGGAATTCTACTTTTCATTGATGGTTTGCGTAGCACTTTTGTTGACCTCGTCTTAACCAATGAGACTTTGTGGCCCGTATTATATATTCCCGTCTTTATTGGATCTTTTCTTTGTGTGGCTATGCTTTGGCATGCGTCCAACCCTTACTGGTGGCGCAAGGGTGTAAGTACATGATTCTTTATCTATATTTTGCTCGTCGATTTACTTCGGCCTTTGTAATCTTAAGCACGGTGTTTTACGCACTTGTGGTATTAGTCGACTTAATTGAGCAAACTCGAAAGTTCTCAAGCCTGAATGTGTCATTAAAGGACCGCTTGGGTTTAACATTCTTGAACGCACCCGAAACAATCAATCAAATTTTGCCTTTAATCATGATTTTGGCGACGGTTGTTTTTTTTATCAGCCTTGCGCGCACGTCAGAATTAGTTGTCACACGCGCTGCTGGTCGATCTGCATTGCGTTCGCTTATTGCACCTGTGATTGTTGCATCGATTATTGGCAGTTTAGCCGTTGCCGTGCTTAATCCACTCGTTGCGGCCTCGTCCAAGCGTTATGCGGTTTTGTCAGAGAATTATCGCAGCGGTGGTGTTTCAGCGTTGTCGATCAGCGGTGAAGGGCTTTGGTTACGTCAGGGCGATGAAAACGGACAAATTGTGATCCGCGCAGCCCGTTCAAATCCAGATGCCTCCGTCCTGTTTGATGTTACCTTTGTTGGATACGAACCTCATGGTGGACCAAGTCAGCGGATAGAAGCTAGAAGTGCTGCGCTGAGCGATGGACAGTGGTCATTGCGTAAAGCAAAGGTATGGCCGCTCAATTCCGGGGTGAATCCGGAAGCCAATTCGCAAACTTATGAGATATTGTCGATTCCAACGACGCTAACCTTGGACAGCATCCGTGAAAGCCTTGGAAAGCCGTCAAGCGTATCGATTTGGGAATTACGCAATTACATCCGGCAGCTTGAACAAGCTGGTTTTTCTTCAAGACGCCATCAGGTTTGGTTTCAAGCGGAAATAGCGCGCCCAATTTTTTTGATTGCAATGGTACTCGTTGCAGCCGCATTTACAATGCGACACACCCGTTTTGGGGGTACTGGTACCGCTGTTTTAACGGCAGTTTTGTTAGGATTTGTTCTCTATTTCATACGTAGTTTTGCTCAGATTCTTGGAGAAAACGGCCAAATCCCGATATTACTTGCAGCTTGGGCACCTCCAATTGCAGCTATTTTTCTTGCGTTAGGTATGCTTTTGCATGCAGAGGATGGATAATGCTTAGAGTATTAATACTGACTTTTGCCATGAGCCTGACAGCGATTGTCGCGCAGGCGCAATCTACTGATACAGTGCCAGCAATTTTGGTCGCTGATGACGTAAGCATCGATCAAGATCGCGTAATGAAAGCCCAAGGCAACGTTGAAGCTTTCCAAGGAAAAATCCGTTTAAAAGCTGTATCAATCTCATATGATCCAAGATCTGGTTCACTTAGTATCACTGGACCAATCACCATCCAAGATGGAGATGGCATTACCATATTTGCAGATCAGGCTGAGTTGAGCAACGACCTTCAAAATGGTCTGCTGTTGGGAGCTCGCATGGTTTTGGATCAACGACTTCAGCTTGCCTCGGTCGAAATGAACCGTGCTGATGGACGTTATACACAATTAAATAAAACAGCGTTAACTTCGTGCCAAGTTTGTAACGACGGGCGCCAACCGTTATGGCAAATCCGGGCAAAGCGCGTGGTACATGACCGGATTGAACAACAGCTTCATTTTTATCACGCGCAATTACGAGTTGGAAATATTCCTGTAATCTATATCCCACGATTGCGCATACCTGACCCGACACTGGATCGAGCGACAGGGTTTCTAATCCCATTTTGGCAGGCATCTTCCAAGTTGGGCACTGGGCTTAAGTTACCATATTTCATGAAGTTGGGGGACCACCGCGACATAACTCTGACGCCTTATCTCTCGTCCAAAACAAAAACATTGGAGTTTAGATACCGTCAGGCTTTTGTGTATGGCACGATCCGTTTCGACGGTGCTGTTTCCGAAGACGATTTATTCCCAACGAAAAGCCGTGCTTATCTTTTTGGCTCAGGACAGTTCAACTTGGGGCAGGACTATGTGTTGGCTTTCGATATAGAGACAACGTCAGACAATGCTTATCTGCGAACTTACGATTATACGAGCAAAGATCGCCTCGATAGCGCAATTTCAATCAGTCGATCCCAAAGAGATAAATATGTTCGCGCAGAGTTCGTTAAATTTAGCAGCTTGCGCGAAAATGAAACCAGCGCAACGCTATTATCTAACGCATTTGATGTTGACTATGAAAAAAAGTTTTTCCCAAAATTACTGGGTGGGGAACTATCAATAGATACAAATGCGCATGGCCACTTTCGCGAGTCCAACGTAAATATCGATGGACGCGATGTCCTTCGTTTTAATCTTGAAGCTGAGTGGGCGAACCAATGGACGCTAAGAAATGGCTTGGTCGCCCAAACCAAACTCGGGGTCGCATTGGATACATTCAGAATTGTTCAAGATACTGGATTTCCGGGCAACGAAACTGGAATTAGCCCTTATGGACTGGTAACATTACGTTATCCGATGATCCGCAAGAGTGCTAAGATTACTCAAACTATTGAGCCCTTTGTTCAATTGGGTTGGACTGGTGGTGCAAATCTCAATGTCCCAATCGAAGAAAGTACTCGCGTTGAGTTTGATGAAGGTAACCTGGTGTCTCTTTCACGATTCCCACGATTTGATCGTCGCGAACGTGGGAGCAATATGGCTCTCGGTATGAATTGGGGTCGTTATAACCCAACGGGATGGAGCAGCAGGCTAACGCTTGGCCAAGTTTTAAAAGGAGACCCCGACAGCGGTTTTACCACGACTTCAGGGTTAGTTGGGGCGACCGCTGACTTTGTGATTTCTGCTCAACTTGAGACACCATCTGGACTAGAGTTGATTGGACGTAGCATATTCAACGAACGTTTTGATGTTGCCAAAGCAGAAGTGCGAGGCAGCTTGGCCATCAACAAAGCAAAGATTGGCGCAAGCTACACTTGGTTAACCGACGACTTAGCTGAGGAAAGACCAATTAAGGTCTCGGAGCTAACTTTCGATGGATTTTATCAAATCAGCGATAAATGGTCAGCAAACGCCAATTGGCGCTATAATCTCGTAGACGATCGTACATCAAAATCGGGCTTAAAAGTAACCTATCAAAACGAATGCGTTTCGATTGACCTTTCGATGAACAAAAGCAATCCATCATCAACGGTTGAGCCCTTGACCGATCTAGGGTTTAAAGTATCTCTACTGGGGTTTTCAGGCTCCAACGGAACACGAGGACTCAAGCGATCATGCGGAAAGCAGATAAAATGACCGGTAGAACAGTGCTTAAAAGTTTTGCGATAACCACGGTGACATGCGCAGCACTGGCTTTGCCCGCAGCAGCACAAAACATGTTTGCGACTGTGGTTAATGTTAATGACTCGGTCATTACAGAATTTGAAATTAGTCAACGTTCGCAATTTTTACAAATGATTGGTGCGCCAGATTCTTCGCGAGATGGTGCGATTGAAGCGTTAATTGATGATCGCCTGAAAAGCCAATCGGCAAGCACAGTTGGACTAAGCTTAGATGCAGCAGGTCTCGCGGATGCGATGTCCGAGTTTGCTAGGCGTGTAAATCTATCGACGGAACAGTTTATAACGGCCTTGGCCGGTGCTGGTGTGTCCGAAGAGACTTTCCGCGATTTTGTCAGCACCAATATTCTGTGGAGGGATTTAATCCGCAGCCGCTACGGCAATCGTGTCCAGATCACAGAAGCAGATATTGACAGTGCATTGGGTACTTCAGGAAGTTCGAGTAGTATTCGGGTTCTTTTATCTGAAATAATCATCCCTGCCCCAACACCCATAGCTGCACAAGTTAGAGCTCAAGCCGAACAAGCCTCTAATGCAACTTCTGTGGCCGAGTTCTCGTCTTTTGCCGGTCGTTTTTCTGCGACTACAACGCGTGAACGTGGCGGACGATTGGATTGGATCCCATTGGCACAGTTGCCAACTCAGTTGCGCGGCGTCATACTATCTTTGGCACCCGGCGAGGTTTCGCCCCCTATCCCATTGCAGGGGGCTATCGCTTTGTTTCAGTTGCGTGATATTGAGGAAACGAGCGCCCCGTCAGTTGAGTATTCAGCGATTGAATATGCTGCATATTACATGGCCGGCGGACGCTCATCAAAAACCCTTGCCGCTGCTGAAAAGTTAAAAAGTCAAATCGATGTTTGTGACGATCTATATGGTGTCGCGAAAGGCAATCCGCCAGAAGCATTGGACCGTGGAAACCTTGCACCGGAAGACATCCCAGAAGACATCGCGATCGAACTGTCCAAATTAGATCCTGGCGAAGTTTCAACCAACCTAACAGACTCCGATGGCGCAACATTGGTTTTCTTGATGATGTGTGGACGAACAGCTGCATTAAACGAGGACATCGGTCGGGATTTAGTTTCGACCAATTTACGCCAACAACTCTTAAGTGGATACGCAGACAGCCTCATTAATGAACTGCGCGCCGGTGCACGTATCGTCCGCAAATGATTAAACCCATCGTGGTGAGTTGCGGAGAGCCAGCAGGTGTTGGTCCCGAGGTAACAGCCAAAGCATATGCACTCTTAGCTGGTGCAGTTCCGTTTACTTATGTCGGGGATCCACGCCACTTGCCGGCTGGGACACCTGTTTCGTTGATCGAAGACCTGAGTGAGGTTGCCCGAGCAATGAAGCATGGCTTGCCGATCTTACGCCATAACTTCCCCGGTAATAGTGTCGAGGGCAAACCTGACCCTATGGATGCACAAACTGTAATTGACATCATTGCACGTTGCGTCAATATCGTGAAAACGGGGGCCGCATCTGGCCTGTGCACAGCACCTATTCATAAGAAAGCACTCAAAGACAGCGCGCAATTTGCTTATCCGGGGCACACAGAATATCTGCAGGATTTGGCCAAGTCAGGCCACGCAGTCATGATGCTTGCCAGCGACCAGCTGCGTGTTGTACCCGCGACGATCCATATCTCCCTGACCGACGTTCCAACCGCACTTACGTCCGAGCTTTTACGTAAGACTATCACGATTACCGATGCCGATTTAAGGACGCGCTTTGGCATCGATGCACCGCGCATAGCCGTTGCCGGCCTGAACCCACATGCAGGCGAAGGTGGCTCGATGGGGACTGAGGAACTTGATTGGATAGGCGATTTGTTGGACGATATGCGCAGTGAAGGTTTCCACCTAACGGGCCCACTACCTGCGGATACGATGTTTCATGCAACGGCACGCGCACGTTATGACGTTGCCGTCTGCATGTATCACGACCAAGCGTTAATCCCTATAAAGACCCTCGACTTTGACCGGGGTGTGAATGTTACGCTTGGACTGCCGTTTATTAGAACGTCGCCCGATCATGGAACAGCGTTTGATATTGCAGGCAAGGGTATCGCCAATCCCACCAGTATGATCGAAGCACTTAAATTGGCCTACCGATTGGCCCATAAGCAGGCAGCAGAATGAACGCGATAGACAACCTACCACCATTGCGTGATGTGATTGAAACCCACGGGCTGAATGCGCGTAAATCTTTAGGGCAGAATTTTTTGCTCGATTTGAATCTCACATCCAAAATTGCCCGACAGGCTGGCGATGTGACCGAATGCGATGTCTTAGAAATTGGACCAGGGCCCGGTGGTTTGACACGTGGACTATTGGCGCAAGGTGCACGCCGGGTTTTGGCAATTGAAAAAGATGCTCGTTGTTTACCGGCTCTAGCTGAGATCTCGGATGCTTACCCTGATCGATTACAAGTCATAGAGGGCGATGCACTTGAAATTGATCCGTTGGAGTATCTGACACCTCCTATCCGTGTGGCAGCAAACCTGCCGTATAATGTCGGTACCGAGTTATTGGTGCGCTGGTTAACCCCAAAAGAGTGGCCGCCTTACTGGCAAAGCTTAACACTGATGTTTCAGCTTGAAGTCGCTCATCGCATTACCGCTACGCCGGGGTCTAAGGCATACGGGCGCCTTGCTATCTTGGCACAGTGGCGGGCTGATGCGCACATCGTTATCCAACTGCCACCAAGCGCCTTCACACCTCCACCAAAAGTGTCCAGCGCAGTTGTGCACCTGACCGCCCTACCCGAGCCACGATTTCCTGCGGATGCAAAAGTATTGTCACGTGTTGTAGCTGCTGCCTTTGGCCAAAGACGCAAGATGCTGCGGGCATCGCTTAAGGGCGTAGCACCTGATATCGAAGACCGATTGATAGCGGCGGGCATCAAACCAACGGAGCGAGCAGAACAAGTGCCCCTTGAAGGGTTTTGTGCCCTAGCACGCGCCGTTGCGCAAAAATAAACGCGGTCCCATTAGGAACCGCGTTTCGAATTTTAATAGCTATTTAGAGACTGATCGCTTTGCCGCGTCTGGTGCCTCAGATACCGGTGCTTGTGCATCGGTTATTGCAGGTGCTTGATCAGTAGTTTGTTCCAAGGGCTTGGGCCTTGGTTTGCGACGCTGCCGCTGTTTTGGCTTTGGTTGAGTTTCTGGTGTTTCGACCAAACCACTCTCAGCATCCGTTTCCATTACGTCAGGTTGAGGTGCATCTGAATGGTCGGCTGATACCTCGGCTTGCTCAACAGGTTTTGGCTGTGAAGCGGCTTGTTGTTCTTGGCGTGCGAGACGTTCTTCGCGTTCACGGTCGCGCTCGATTTGGCGCTCACGATTTTGGCGTTCTTGCTCCTCGCGGCGCACTTCCATCTCACGGGTCGCTTCGCTTAGCATGCGCATGTAATGCTCAGCATGCTGCTGAAAGGTTTCCGTCGCAACGCGGTCATTTGACAGTTGGGCATCGCGGGCGAGTTGATTGTATTTGTCGATGATCTGTTGCGGCGTACCGCGAACTTTGCCCTCAGGACCAGAACTGTCGAAAACACGGTTCATGACGTTTCCGCCACTTGCGTTGTTATTGTTCGAACGATTGCGATTATTCTTAGAGCGCGAACGAGATCTTTGCGGTTTCATGTATTCAAATCAGCCTTCGTGATTGACGTATAGTCTGAAATTCGGCGGCGCCTCTTGCGTCAAATATAACCGAACCAGCGAGTGATGGGCTTAAAACCGTTAGGGACCTCACTAAAAGGAATCCAACTCAGCGGTATGTTTGAATAACCATGCTGGTACGATTGGGGCAAGTAAAAAACAGAGTCGTCTATAGATTACCGCCAAATTAGTTGTGATTTACCGAATTATTGGGGTTTCTCAGCACATATAACCCGATCGCGCCCATCGATGTCTTGCAATAGACGCGGATTCGTCCAGCCTGCCTTGGCAAACAATTCAACAACTTCAGGACCTTGTTGCCAGCCGATTTCAGCTAACAAGCGCCCCTGAGTTTCAAGGAACTGTTGCCCTAATTCGGCGAGCGCTCGGTATCCGGTCAATCCGTCGGCCTCATCCGTCAACGCCATTCGGGGTTCATGAAGTCGTAACTCAGGACTAACAAACGCCATTTCTTCTTCGGCCAGATATGGCGGGTTTGAAACAATCAGATCATATTGCCCGCGTACTGCGCCAAACCAATCCGATTGAAAAATGTCAGCACGTTTTTCGACGCCGTTGAAAACTGCATTGGCAGCAGCTTGCAAACATGCGGCTTCGCTCAGATCCGTGCCGACGCCAACCGCGCTTTCGCGCTCAGCCAAGAGCGTGACAAGAATACAGCCTGAACCCGTTCCAATATCCAATACAGTCGCAAACGGTTCGGCCAAGGCAGCCTCAATCAACGTTTCAGTGTCGGGTCGTGGATCCAATACATCCCGATTAACTTTGAACCGACGGCCGTAAAATTCGCGTTCCCCAATCAAATGAGAAACTGGCACACGTGATTCACGCAACCTGATCATATTTTCATAACGCTCTGATATTTCGTCAGAGATGTCGTCTGGCGCAATCAATGTTATCCGTGAGGCATCAATCTTGGCCGCATGGGCAAGCAGAACACGCGCATCACGTGCTGGATCATCGACGCCAGCTTCGCGCAAACGGCCTGTTGCAGCAACCATTGCTTGGGCTGCAGTGGTCATTCGCCCATCTCAGCCATTAGGCGCGCTTGACCATCAGCAGTCAATGCGTCAGCAATTTCGTCCAAATCGCCGCCCATAATCGCGTCCAGCTTATAAAGCGTGAGGTTAATACGGTGATCCGTCATACGCCCTTGCGGGAAGTTATAAGTGCGAATGCGTTCTGAACGATCACCACTCCCCACTTGGGACGCGCGATCGGCGCTGCGTTCGTCATCCACACGGCTGCGTTCTTGATCATACAAGCGGGCGCGTAACACCTGCATTGCAATCTCACGGTTGCGGTGTTGGGACTTTTCAGAGCTGGTGACAACAAGACCAGTTGGCAAATGTGTAATTCGTACCGCACTATCAGTTGTGTTCACGTGCTGGCCGCCGGCCCCGGATGAGCGATAGGTATCGATCCGGATATCACTTGCTTCGATCTTGATGTCCACATCTTCGGCCTCAGGGAGAACCGCTACAGTGGCCGCGGACGTATGGATACGACCGCCGCTTTCAGTCGTGGGGACACGCTGAACACGATGTACGCCGCTTTCATACTTCAAGCGAGCAAAGACGTTTTCGCCTTTGATATGGGCGACGACCTCTTTGACACCACCCAATTCGGTTGTCTGCTCTTCAATGATCTCGACCTTCCAACCATTCGCTTCAGCGTAACGTTGGTACATGCGCAACAAATCGCCTGCGAACAGTGCCGCCTCGTCACCGCCTGTTCCGGGTCGAATCTCAAGCATTGCAGGCTTTGCATCAGCGGCATCTTTCGGCAACAAGGCGAGCTGTAAGGCAGCCTCTGCATCGGGCAAATCGGCCTTAAGACGTGGCAATTCCTCACGAGCAAGTTCAGCCATGTCAGGATCGGCCAACATTTCTTCGGCCTCTTCCATGTCACTGATAATCTGACGGTAGGCCATGATTTGTTCAACAACGGGCTTCAAGTCTGAATATTCTTTGGCCAAAGCCGCAATATCTCCACCTCCGGTCCCATCGGACATGGAGGCTTCAAGAAATTGAAAGCGCTGATTAATCTGTTCTAGGCGATGTGCTGGGATCATACTTTGTTCCTGCGCGATAGTTGTGATTTGGTCAATAGCCTAGGCTGTGTTACCGTCAAAACATGAAGCGTTTAACTTGCATATTGCTGATGTTAAGCCAACCGGTTTTGGCGGATGTCACGACGCCCCAAGGGGGCACAATCGATTGTTTCTGTACGGATAAATCTGGCAGCCGGATTGAATTGGGAGAAACCATCTGCTTGTAGGTGGATGGCCGCATGTTCATGGCGCAGTGTCAGATGTCGCTGAATGTACCTATGTGGCGCGAAATGCAGCAAGGATGCTTTACCAGTTCACTCAAGCACCGCCTTCAATTGCTCCAATCGCGCAGCGTTAACGCCGAGGTCACTTTTCCCAAATCGTAGACGTGCAAAAATTTTGATGGTTTCGTCAGACCGTTCGATCGTTGTGTAGTCGGGATACCCCATCAATTTGCTTCGCGTGATGTATGTCAAATGCCCCTCCTCAACAGTACCTGCCAACACCGCTGTGCGCGGCAACTTCGACATCATTTCAATCAGACGTTCGAAGACGTCAGGGCTATTGGGGACGATGCGAACCGCACCGCCTGCAAGATCAATGTCGCCCTCATTCGGAATAGAAATATGCCAGCGACTGGGATCAGATGGTGCCAGACGGACATAGGCCGCAAAGGCAACGACAAGACTGAGCAATAAATAAAGGAACATTCGCATCAACACTTTTTGTCGGGTTTCTTGTTGCAAGTAAGTTCGTTGCACTGACCAATAGAACTAGCGATAGGTCACACCGGGTACGACGCATAGCATCTCATAAAGCAAATTCGCACCCGTCAACGCGGTATTCCCTGTCATATCATAGGGCGGGGACACTTCGACTAGATCACAGCCCACGATATTCAGCCCCTTCAAACTACGTATCAATTCCAGTGCTTGCGGCGTTGTGAGGCCACCAATCTCCGGTGTCCCTGTACCTGGCGCATATGCGGGATCAAGACTGTCAATGTCATAGGAAATATATGTAGGGACATCGCCGATATCGCGCCGTATTTCTGCACCAAGATTTGCAAGCGACTTGTGCCAAAGCTCATGCGCAGGAAAATGTTGAAATCCCCAACCCTCAGCTTCGCTAAAGTCTTCGGCTGAATAACCGGTTCCGCGCAACCCAACCTGATAAGTCTTCGCCGGTATTATCAACCCCTCTTCGTAAGCGCGGCGGAACACCGTGCCATGAGTTTCGCGCTCGCCAAACATTTCGTCATTCACATCAGCATGCGCATCAACATGAACCAGGGCGACAGGACCGTGACGTTTTGCAATTGCGCGCAGGATCGGCAAAGTGATTGAGTGATCGCCACCAATAGCCATTGGGACCACATTATACTTTAGGATTGCGTCGTAACTATCTTTAATGATGCACAAACTCTGGCTCAGAGAAAACGTGTTGATTGCCAGATCACCAATGTCCGCCACCTGCAGGCTGTCAAAGGGTGCAGCACCTGTTTGTAAGTTATATGGACGTAGCATTGCGGATTCAGCGCGAACTTCTTTTGGTCCAAACCGTGTTCCTGACCGCCAGGACGTCCCAATATCCATTGGGATGCCCAAAACCGCAACATCCAATCCAGCTAAATCATTGGCAGATGGTAGGCGCATGAATGTATTGGGCCCTGAAAAACGCGCGAGGTCATTGCCGCTGATTGGTTGGTTTTTATCCACCATTTCGCAATCTCCATCCCAACAAGCAGCAAAGCTCTGTCGCGACATGGGCGCCTGCGATCGCTGTGGCCCCTGTAGTGTCAAAGGGAGGCGAAACCTCAACCACATCACCACCTTTGATATTGATCCCGGCGAGGTCGCGTAGCAGAACAGCCGCTTGGGCGGATGTTAAGCCACCCCAAACAGGCGTGCCCGTGCCCGGCGCATAGGCTGGGTCCAAACCATCAATGTCAAACGTCAGGTAAGTTGGATGGTCACCCACAATTCCTTTGGCTCGTCGTGCAACTTCTACAGCACCAATTTCATGGACCTCGCGCGCATCAATGATGTTGACACCCAACGTGTCTTCGTTGTGCGTTCTGATCCCGATTTGAACAGATCGTACAGGATCCACCAATCCCATTTTGACGGCTTTATAAAACATCGTACCATGATCAACGCGGTCCATGTTGTCGTCAGCCCACGTATCCGTATGCGCATCCACCTGGATTAACGACATTGGGCCATACTTTTCGGCATAGGCCTTTAGGATCGGGAAACTGATATAGTGATCACCACCCAGTGCAATTGACGCAGCGCCTGCTTTTAAAATGCCACGGATGTGGTCCGTCAAGGCGGCGGGAAATGCAGGGATATTGGCGTAGTCGAATGCCAGATCACCGTAATCAACAATCGCGGTTTCTGTCAGCGGATCAAAAGGCCATCCATAGACAGCATCAGGTGCTTGCAAAGCGGATGCTTCACGGATCGCACGGGGTCCAAGACGTGTGCCCGGTCTGTTTGTAACCGCTTGATCGAAAGGAATACCCGTTACCGCGATATCGACCCCAGTCAGATCCTTGGTGTAACGACGGCGCAAAAACGACAACGCGCCACCAAAGGTATTTTCGTTTGTCAGCCCACGCAAATCTTCACGAGTGAATGCATGATCAACTTGTTCCTTTGCGTCCTCAAGCCCCATGCTTAGCTCCCAACTGGTTGCGCTGTCTCAACCAAGCGCGCAAAAAATGATGCACCAACCGGTGCCACATCATCGTTAAAGTTGTATTCAGGGTGGTGAAGACCGGCACTTGGACCCTGCCCCATGAACAAATACGCACCGGGACGTTTTTCTAAGATGTATGAGAAATCCTCGGATCCCATTACCGGTTCAAAATCATCAACGACAGCCTCAACACCGGACACATCGCGCGCGGCTTTGGTCGCCGTCACAACACCCTCAGCTGAGTTATACGTTGCGGGATACCCACGATTATAGACTACCTCGGCTTCACAGCCATAACTTGCGGCTTGGCCCGCTACGATTTCTCTCAAACGCCGTTCTGCTAGATCACGTACCTCTGGGGTAAAGCTGCGCACAGTCCCGTTCATATAGGCCGTATCGGGAATAACGTTGTCCACAGAGCCTGTATGAATTTGCGTAACAGAAATCACCAGACGTTCGGCTGCGTCCACATTACGACTTACTATAGTTTGGATAGCCTGAGCTATGGAACTCGCCGCCAAAACTGGGTCAACAGCGCCATGTGGCATAGCCCCATGACCACCGCGCCCTTTGATATTGATATCAAACACATCGGCCCCTGCCATCAACGGACCCGTTGTTGTAAAAAAACCTCCAACTGGAAAATCAGGCATATTGTGGATCCCGTAAACTTGGGAAATGTCAAAGGTATCTAAGATACCCTCTTCGACCATCGCCTCCGCGCCACCCGTGGCTTCCTCATCAGGTTGGAAGATCAGCGCAACACGGCCAGAAAAGTTACGTGTCTCGCAAAGGTATTTTGCCGCTCCCAATAGCATTGTTGTATGCCCGTCATGGCCGCAAGCATGCATACGACCCTCGTGGGTAGATTGATACTCCAAACCTGTCGTTTCAATAATCGGTAGGCCGTCCATATCGGCACGCAAACCAATTGTCGGCCCGTTCCCTTGGCCATTAATAATCGCAACTATACCAGTTGTTGCAAATCCCGTTTGAATTTCATCAACACCGAATTCGAGCAATTTTTCTTCAACAAAAGCCGCTGTTTTGAAACACTCGCGCCCCAATTCTGGAATCGTGTGCAAATGCCTGCGCCAGCCGGTCATTTCATCGGCGTAGCCTGCGATACGATTAACGATTGCCATGGGTGGACTCCTTTGCCTTATGTCGCTCAAATGCATCCAACACTGAACACGAGGGCGCTGCAATGGCCGATACACTGATACATGACCAAGATGCTGGAATAGAGCGTTTACTAGAGATCATGCGTCGATTGCGAGATCCAAAAAACGGGTGCCCATGGGACATCGAACAAACTTTTGATACGATTGCACCCTACACGATCGAAGAAGCCTATGAAGTGGCCGACGCGATTGAACGCAAGGATTGGCCTGAACTTGAGGGCGAATTGGGCGACCTGCTGCTGCAAACAGTTTATCATACCGCAATGGGCGAAGAAGACGGGAATTTTAGCTTCCAATCCGTCGTACGCGCTATTTCAAATAAAATGGTAGCACGTCACCCGCATGTGTTTGGCGATGAATCCCGCGATAAGTCCGCAGAACAGCAAACGCGCGATTGGGAAGCCATTAAAGCGGCCGAGCGTGCCGGCAAAAAGCAAAGCGGCGCATTGGACGGCGTTGCGGTTGGCCTGCCATCCCTACTTCGCGCCTACAAACTGCAAAACCGCGCAGCGCGCGTCGGTTTCGATTGGCCAAGCACTGATCAAGTTATCGATAAAATCCAAGAAGAGGCTGCTGAACTGGTAGAGGCACGTGACGAGCTAACCCACGAAGAAATGACTGAAGAGTTTGGCGATTTGATGTTCGTTATGGCCAACCTAGCGCGTCATCTCAAGATCGAGCCCGAAGAGGCGTTGCGCGCTGCAAACGCTAAATTCACAAGGCGTTTTGAAGGTGTCGAAGTCAAATTGGCAGAGATTGGCAAAACACCCGCTCAAAGTGACCTTGCTGAAATGGATGCCCTTTGGGACGCCGTCAAGGTTGATGAGCGGAAAAGCGGCACAACGAAGTAAGCGATGACTTCTTTCCTTAACTTATCTGCTTGAACCGCTTATCTATTCATTGAATTGAACCTACTTAACCCACGGATCCTGACATGCCTCCACGTAAGATCATTATCGATACGGACCCCGGACAGGACGATGCTGTTGCTATTCTTTTGGCACTTTCCAGCCCTGAAGACATGGACGTTCTTGGTATCACTGCTGTTGCAGGCAATGTACCGCTTGAATTGACCCAAAAGAACGCTCGGATCGTGTGCGAACTTGCGGGCAAAACGGATGTACCGGTTTTTGCAGGTTGTGACCGGCCATTGGGACGTCAGCTTGTGACTGCGGAACATGTCCACGGAAAAACAGGGTTGGATGGCCCAAGTTTGCCTGATCCTACAATGCCATTGCAAGATCAGCACGCTGTTGACTTCATAATAGAAACGCTGCGCCGCGAGGATGCGGAAACTGTCACCTTGTGCGTGCTGGGCCCTTTGACCAACATAGCTACGGCTTTTGAAAAAGCCCCTGACGTTATAGAGCGTGTGCAACAGATCGTTCTAATGGGTGGGGCATATTTTGAGGTTGGAAATATTACACCTACTGCAGAATTCAACATCTACGTCGACCCAGAAGCTGCTGAAATTACGTTTAAAAGTGGTGTCGATATTGTTGTGATGCCGCTTGATGTTACGCACAAGGCACTGGTCACTCAGCCGCGTAACGACGCCTTCCGCGACCTTGGAACCCCATCAGGTATTTCGGTGGCGAAAATGACCGATTTTTTCGAACGCTTCGACAAAGAAAAATACGGCTCAAACGGAGCACCTTTGCATGACCCTTGCGTCACTGCCTATTTGATAGCCCCCGAATTATTTTCAGGACGCCGTATTAACGTAGAAATCGAAACCCGATCCGACTTGACCCGCGGAATGACAGTGGCCGATTGGTGGGGTGTTACAGATCGCCCAGCCAACGCGACATTCATTGGCGATTTGGACGCTGACGGGTTCTTTGCACTCTTGGTTGAACGGATTGGTCGCCTGTGAGCGCTGTTCTTACGCTTGGCAAACCCGAGCATCTTGAAAAGCTGTTTGCCATGGTCACCGCATATCATGCGGAAGCTGGCATTACCCTACCGGACGAAGCGCGCCTTGCGGGCGTGGCCCCACTGCTTGAGGGCATACCGCATGGCATTGCCTATCTGATTGGCCCGCCGCGGTCCCCCATCGGCTACATCATCATCACCTTTGGGTGGTCTTTGGAGCTAGGTGGAATGGACGGAACTATCAATGAGTTCTACGTACGCTCTGGCGTACGTGGGCGTGGTGTAGCAACAGAAACATTGCAAAAGCTGCCCAAAGCCCTGGGCGACGCCGGATTGGTTGCATTGCATCTGCAACTCAACAATGTCGACGACACCAACAGACGACTTTTCACCCGTGTCGGCTTTGCTGTGCGTGAAAACCACCATGTGATGACCCGCAAATTCTAACTTAGCCACAAGGTTTGCTCATGCCGCTTAATATTCCATTTGATAACACTTATGCAGGACTACCTGAGGGCTTTTTTTCATCCCAAAATCCAACGCCTGTAAAAGCGCCCTCCTTGATCGCTTTCAATAAAGACCTGGCAAATCTGCTTGATATTAATGGTGGTGACATCGATGAAATGGCACAGACCTTTGCGGGCAATGTTGTCCCAACGGGCGCCGCACCTCTCGCTCAACTGTATGCCGGCCACCAATTTGGAAATTATAATCCGCAATTGGGAGATGGCCGTGCGGTCTTGATGGGTGAGGTCGTTGGCACTGATAGTGTGCGCCGTGATATCCAGTTAAAAGGCTCCGGGCCCACACCATACAGTCGCAATGGTGATGGTCGTGCGTGGCTTGGCCCAGTATTACGAGAATACGTCGTGTCCGAGGCCATGCACGCTCTTGCCATTCCGACGACACGTGCTCTGGCAGCTGTGCAAACAGGCGAACCTGTAATCCGCGAGGCTGCGTTTCCCGGCGCTGTGTTAACGCGTGTAGCAAGGAGCCATTTGCGGGTTGGTACATTTCAGGTTTTTGCCCATCGCGGTCAACTTGAAAACCTCCAAACACTGACGGACTATGCCATTCAACGCCATTACCCTGATGCCACTGGCCCGATGGGATTACTGCGCGCGGTCTGTGCCGCCCAAGTTAAATTGATAGCGGCGTGGATGTCTGTCGGTTTTATTCACGGCGTCATGAACACCGACAACTGCTCAATAAGTGGTGAGACAATCGATTACGGCCCCTGCGCATTTATGGACGCATATGCTGAGCGGCGTGTGTTCAGTTCGATTGATCGCGGTTCACGCTATGCCTTCGCCAACCAGCCTGACATTGCCGTCTGGAACATGGCGCAACTGGCGACTTCGCTCTTACAGCTGGCAACCAACAAAGAAGCTGCCGTTGAAGAAGCGACAGCGATTGTTCATGCAATGCCATCACAACTTGAGGCCGAATGGCTAAAGAGATTTGGTGCAAAGCTCGGCATCGCTGACGCTTCACCAGCGGATCATGCAATGATTGAAGACTTACTTCGAATGATGGAGAAAGACGGTTCTGATTACACCAACACCTTTGCAGCTCTAAGGACTGATACTGCTCGTGACCAGTTTACAGATCGCGACTCCTTTGATGCATGGGCTGTTTCGTGGCGGGAACGCGTGACGCAAGAAAAAGAGCCAACGGCGACGATGGCAACTGCGAACCCTGTTATCATTCCACGCAATCATAGGATTGAGGAAATGATCCAAGCCGCCGTCGCCGGTGATTTGGCTTTATTTAAACGATTGAATACCGCGCTGGCGACCCCCTTCGAGACAACGGACAGTAATTTGCACCGCGCGCCCTCAACGGCAGAGATTGTTCCAGCTACTTTTTGTGGAACTTAACGACGATTGATCAAGAAGATGCCGCTAGAAACCAAGCCAAGCGCCAACCAGATTTGCAAGCCAATCTGCTCATCCAAAAGCACCCCCCCCAAGATCACGGCAAAAACCGGCGATAAAAAGCTAAACGAAGCAACGGAAGATGCAGGGTACATTTTCATCAGCGCAAACCAGATCAAAAAACCAAAGCTGGCAACAGCAATGATTTGGAACAACATACCCGCGATATGAATAACTTCTAGTTCACGGATAAAGCCTCCAAAGAATGGCGATGCTAACAACAACAACGGCGCTGACACAATTAATTGCCAGATCAATTGCTGCTCAGTAGGAACCTCAGACAATGGCGTTACACGTACGCATAAAACTATTCCTGCCCAACTAAGCGCCGCGCCGAGGGCCAGTAGATCGCCCAAAAGCGAAACTTGTCCTGAACTACGGTCTAACACCGCCAAAGCCACCCCCAACATAGCAAGGCCAAGGCCAAGCGCCCGCAGACCGGACAAGCGCTCGCCCGGCAATAGAACATGTGCGAACAAGGCCAGCCAAACGGGCATAGAATAAAATATGATCGACGTGCGTGATACCGTGGTCAGATCTAATGCCGTAAACAGACACATAAATTCAAACGTAAAAAACAGCCCCGCAACAATTCCACCCGTCAAAGCCTCGCGCGGGAGTGCAATCCCAACCCCTCTCCAAGACATCCAAACCATCAGAAACAGCATCGCGCCTAACGATCTGATACCTGCGCCAAAGACGGGTTCAAACCCTCCTGCCGTCACTTTGATTACAACCTGATTGAAGGCCAAATGCAGCGCAAAAAGCGATAATGCAATCGCCCCAAAGGTATCCATATGTGTTTTGCGTTTCATCGGAGCACAAGGCCGCGCAAACACTGTGATGTCAATGTAAGGCGTGCAAACCCCAACCAACTTGTCAAACTAATCCAGATTAATTCTGGTATTTATTGGAGAGTGACAAAATGAGTTTGATGAGCACATTGCCCAAAGTAGCTATTGGCGTTGCCATTGCAAAAGGTGCTGTCGCAATGATGAACGAAAGTGGCGGCGTAACCCAAGCCTCAAATGGTGGCGGAATGCAAGATATGCTTGGTGGTCTTGTAACTTCTGGTGGTGCTGGCGGCTTAATGGGTGCATTTACTGGTGCGAGGGGTGGCAATGCTGCTACAGCCGCTGCCCAAAACAATTCCAGCTTTGAATTCAACATTTGATGCGAACCCAGAACCAGCTATTGCACCAACTGTATACCATGATCCAAGCAGCGAAATCTGACGGGAATTTGGATGATGCAGAGCGTGACAAACTGATCGGCCAGTTCGGCCTTGACGTCGACAGTCAAGAAGCCGCATTTGTTCAAGCAGAAATTAAAGCACCGTTTGATGTGGATGCTTTGGTTGCACAGGTTCCAAATGGCATGGGTCCGCAAGTTTATGCGATGTCCGTCATCGCGATCAACTTGGATTCCCAAGTGGAGGCACAATACCTCCACAAACTCGCGCAAAGTTTGAGATTGAGCGTCGATACGATCAACGATGTGCACGCACAATTGGGTGTGCCTTCACTCTACGCTGAATACAGTCCAACATGTGAAACGAAAGACGTCGGAGCAACCTATTGTTCCGACGTCTTTTTTATTTCTTGTCAGGAAGCAGCTGAGCCGCCGCCTCCGCCGAAGCGACGACGTTGACCGCCACCACCACCGGGTTTACCGCCGCCACCGGGGCGACCACCACCACCAGAACGACCGCCCCCGCCGCCACCCGGACGTCCACCGCCAGGGCGACCACGACCGCCACCGCCGCCGCGCTGCTTTGGTTTTACTTCTTCAGAGGGCTCCCACATACGACCTGACGCGACTGGAATAGTCATCTTCATGGTTTTTTGGATGTCTTTTAGTTCTTTCATTTCGTCGGGTGCACAGAATGCAATCGCTGCCCCGTCTTTGCCCGCACGCGCTGTACGGCCAATGCGGTGGACATAGTTGTCTGGCACGTTTGGCAATTCGTAGTTGTAGACGTGTTTCACGTCTGGAATGTCCAAACCACGGGCCGCAACATCTGTCGCCACCAAAACTTTGATTTGACCTGCTTTGAATGCGGCAATCGCACGGTCACGTTGACCTTGGGATTTGTTGCCGTGTATCGATCCCGCTGCATAACCCGCTTTTTCGAGGGTCTTAGACAGCTTTTCCATACCGTGTTTCGTGCGGCCAAAAACCAACGCACGCTCGTCGCGGTGTTTGTCCAACATTTCGATCAACAGTTTGGATTTCTCAGCCTTCGCAATGAAGTGGATCTCCTGTGTGACTTTGTCTGCCACTTTACCCGGAGGGGAAACTTCAATGCGGATCGGGCTTGTCAAATAGCTGTTAGCGATCTCATTCATTTGTTTTGGCATCGTGGCCGAGAACAACATGGTCTGACGGTCTTTCGGCAACATAGATGAAATGCGGCGCAATGCGTGGATAAAGCCGAGGTCCAACATTTGGTCTGCTTCGTCCAAAACAAGAAATGATGTTTCTTGTAGGTTCAACGCGCGGCGTTCCATCAAGTCGATCAAACGACCCGGTGTTGCGACCAATAGATCCATGCCACGTTCGACGCGGTTGATCTGTGCTTTGATGGACTGACCACCAACCACAAGACCAGTTTTCAACGGCGTGCTGTCAGTCAGTGTTTTCAAAGTGGCCGCAATTTGGCTGGCCAATTCGCGCGTTGGCGCAAGGATCAAACCCCGTACGGTCTTTGGGGCAGGTTTGCCGCCTGCTTCCATCATTTTAGCAATCAACGGCACACCAAAGGCCGCTGTCTTACCTGTACCCGTTTGGGCAAGGCCCATAACATCCCGCCCATTCATGGCATGCGGGATTGCTTGTTTCTGGATAGGTGTTGGATTTTTTAGACCCATGTCATGTAGCCGCTTAACCAGTTGGTCTGGCAGGCCCATCATTTCAAAATCGCTCATTGTATTCCTTCGGCCCACCCCACAAAAGAGTAAACACGTCATAAGGTCACACAGACGGATCACGTTCCACGGCCAAATGCCTTTGGTACGTCCACTGCGCTGTGCCCCACGCGTGATTTTGGGATCAAAGGCGATACTGCTGACGTCGAATTTACTCGTACGTTCATATGACTGCTCACGCGGCAGACAGTAGCGCTCGAGGCCCACATGAGGGGTGAGGCGTGATAAGTCAAGCGAAACGCCAATTGTCTGCTGGCCACTGTGCGCAAAGGTCGCTAAGTAGGAAAACCAAGATACGACAGATTGAGATCGCCATGCATCGACCCATCATCGCCCGTTGCGAAACCAAAGGGCTTCGTATGACAACGCCTAGACGTGTCATTGCACGGGTATTGCAGGATAGTGATGATCATCCAGATGTGGAAGAATTGTTTGCACGGGCAAATGCAATTGATGAAGGTATTTCGATCGCTACGGTTTACCGCACAGTTAAACTGTTTGAAGAAGCGGGTATTCTAGACAAGCTAGAATTTGGTGACGGGCGCGCCCGTTATGAAGATGCTGAACGCGAGCACCATGACCACCTGATTGATATGAATTCGGGTGAAGTTATTGAATTTGTGGATCCCGACATCGAGGCCTTGCAAGAAAAGATCGCGGCCAAGTTGGGCTATGAACTGCGCGGTCACCGCCTTGAGCTATACGGCGTCCCGAAAAAGCCCTGACGTCACATTCATCGCTCACCGATAGACAAGCCTCAAACACAGGCATAAGGCTGGCGTAACACTTTAATTTGTTAGGCCAAACCCTATGGACAATTTACGCGGCGCAGCCTTGATGATCTTGGCGATGTTTGGCTTTGCGGTCGAAGACATGATGGTAAAAGTCATTTCGGTTGATATGCCAACAGGTCAAATCATCTTCTTGCTCGGTGGTGGTGGTGCCATCGTTTTTGGCATTTTGTGTCGTCTTCAAGGGCAGCCGCTGTTTGAGCGTAAGATGCTGTCTCGTCCAATTTTGTTGCGGTCCCTTGCCGAACTGATAGGTACATTGGGATATGTAACAGCTATTACGCTAACACCCATTTCAACAGCTTCTGCCATTTTGCAAGCAACCCCACTTCTCGTTACTTTGGGTGCTGCAGTTCTGTTCGGGGAAATGGTAGGCTGGCGCCGTTGGTCCGCAATCTTTGTAGGTTTCTTCGGTGTACTGTTGATCATCCGCCCAGGCACCGAAGGGTTTGACCAGCTGTCGTTGATTACCTTAGTCGGCGTGCTAGGCCTTGCGGGGCGTGATTTGGCAACGCGCGGCGTTCCGAAAAAAACATCGTCCATGCAATTAAGCTTTCTAGCGTTTTTAACGTTGGTACCAGCCTCCATGATCCTGTCATGGGGCGCAAAAACACCGTGGATTGCGCCAACGCAAACCATTTGGTTGCTGGTAATCGGAGCTACAATCATCACTGCACTCGCCTATTACGCCATTGTTGCGGCCATGCGCGTTGGAGAAATCAGTTTTGTAACCCCCTTCCGTTACACTCGGTTGGTTTTTGCCCTGATCTTTGGAATCGTGATCTTTGGGGAGCGCCCGGATGTGTTAACGCTAACAGGCTCGGCGATCATCGTGTTGTCAGGCATCTACACAGTTTGGCGCGAAAGACGTATAAAGCAGGCTATTTAATCGCTAAATCGGAATTCTTCGTCGTAAATATGGGTCAGAACCCTTTTACAAAGGCCCTTGGGCTTGTAAGAGACCCGTAATCATTCAAAATCCAAGGACATGCACCTATGAGCATCATTATTGATATCCACGCCCGCGAAATCCTCGACAGCCGAGGCAATCCTACGGTCGAAGTGGATGTGATCCTCGAAGACGGCACAATGGGCCGCGCAGCTGTTCCATCTGGCGCCTCTACTGGTGCGCACGAAGCCGTTGAAAAACGCGATGGCGACAAGTCACGTTATTTCGGTAAAGGCGTTCTTGAGGCCTGTAACGCAGTAAACGGCGAGATCGCTGAAAACTTGGTTGGGATGGACGCAACCGAGCAAGTCGAAATCGACAGCATGATGATCGAGCTGGATGGCACGAAAAACAAATCACGTCTTGGTGCGAACGCAATCCTTGGCGTATCCCTTGCAGTGGCCAAAGCAGCGGCTGATTTCACATCGCAGCCATTGTTCCGCTATATTGGTGGCACATCTGCCCGCATGTTGCCTGTTCCAATGATGAACATCATCAACGGTGGCGAGCACGCGGATAACCCAATCGACATCCAAGAATTCATGATCATGCCAGTGTCCGCGACCAACATTCGCGACGCGGTGCGTATGGGCTCTGAAGTGTTCCACACGCTAAAAGGTGAATTGTCAGCAGCTGGCCTGTCAACAGGTATCGGGGATGAAGGCGGCTTTGCCCCGAACATCAACTCTACCCGTGATGCATTGGACTTCATCCTGAAATCCATCGAAAAAGCTGGTTATAAACCAGGCGAAGACATCTACCTCGCGCTCGATTGTGCTGCGACTGAGTACTACAAAGACGGCAACTACGTCATGGCTGGCGAAGGCCAAACATTGTCTTCAGCTGAAAACGCAGCTTACCTTGCAGCGCTTGCAAATGACTACCCTATCATCTCAATCGAAGACGGCATGGCGGAAGATGACTGGGACGGCTGGAAGGCTTTGACTGACCTAATTGGCGACAAAGTACAGTTGGTAGGTGACGATTTGTTCGTGACTAACCCAGAGCGTCTGGCTGAAGGCATCAAACGTGGTAGCGCCAACTCAATGCTAGTAAAAGTAAATCAAATCGGTACGTTAACAGAGACACTTCAAGCAGTTGAAATGGCGCACCGCGCTGGTTTCACCAATGTTATGTCGCACCGTTCTGGCGAAACAGAAGATGCAACAATTGCTGATCTGGCCGTCGCTACAAACTGTGGTCAAATCAAAACTGGCTCATTGGCTCGCTCAGACAGATTGGCGAAATACAACCAACTGATCCGCATCGAGGAAGCATTGGGCGAAACAGCACAATACGCTGGTCGTTCAATCCTACGCTAAGCGATTTCATATGCGGGCGGCACGGATCGCCCGCATGTGTCCCGTCAATTAAACGTTCTGAAACCGATCGGGGCGATAGTTGGTGATGAGACCCGCGTGATAATTGCTGGTCGCCTTATCTAAAACTTCACCTGCTAAAATTTCTGCCATAATCGGTGCTAGTGTTATGCCGGAATGCATGACAGCTGCGAACACGCCATCTGGACCGCAGGCACCAACAACGGGCAAACCATCTTTGGGCACAGGGCGTTGAGCAAACGCCACCTCTTCCCAATGCAAGTCGATTGATGGGATCAATACATTCAAACGCTCCATTGCCTCGTCTGCAAGCACATCGGGGCTACTTATAACATGGGCTTGAGTGTCTGATTGATGGGAGGCCACTGTTGGTGCTAAAATATGCCCGCTTGGCAATTGGCGGAACTCTTGGCTTGGAGCAACTAACACATGCGATAGGATCGGCTTTACGGCTTGGCTACGCATCATCAGCCCAGGACGCAGTAACATTGGCAGTTCAACATCTAACGACGCCAGCAGTTTTGCGCTTCCAGTGCCGCCCGCCACGATAACGCGGTCTGCGGGGGTGACACCGCCGATCGTCGAGACACCGACAACTTGACCGCCTTTCGTTTCAATGCCCTCAACATGGCAGCCCGTAATCAAACGTGCACCTGAAGCTGCGATTAAATCTGCACTTATCTGCACACCATCAACAGCGGCTTCTTGAGGGAAATACAATGCGCGTTCGGGGGGCGCTACAACCGGTTCAAGTCGTTGAAATTGTGAATTATTCAACACTTCGACGTCATATCCCATTGCTCTAAGATCGGCGGCTTGGATGTCAAATGCATCGCCCTGTTCTTCCCAACATAAACACCCCGACCATGTGATCGCATTGGTGTGCAGCGCGTCATTTAGCCGTCTGTAGCTGGCAATGCCTTCAGCACGGATATCGTGATGCGACTTATCTGCGTAAAAGCTGGCGTTCACCCAGCCAAAGGAACGTCCTGTCGCACCTGCAGCGGGCACACTGGCATCTATGACCGTTACGTCCGCACCTTGTTGGGACAAGGCGAATGCGAGGCTTGCACCAACGATCCCTGCTCCAATTATGACAACCTGCAATACGATCTTCCTTGCGTTGCTTTGGAGCCAGCATAAGATAACAGAATGACAGCACAAGACATCATCGACCGCCTCGGACTCGAACCGCACCCCGAGGGTGGATTTTATCGCCAAACATGGCGTGCCGAAAACGAAGGACGCGCGGTTGGGACCTGTATTTATTTCCTACTGAAAGACGGTGGTCATAGTCATTGGCACAAGGTCGATGCTACCGAAATTTGGCTTTATCACGCAGGTGCGCCGCTGGTTCTGTCCTTGTCAGAAACGGATGCAGGACCTGCCACCGAACACCTTTTGACACCCGATTTATCCAAAGGTGAACCACAACTGATTGTGCCACAGGGTCATTGGCAAGCGGCACGGACAACAGGCGATTATACGTTGGTTAGCTGTACTGTGTCGCCCGGATTCGAATTTAAAGGTTTCACCTTAGCCGCGCCGTATTTTGAAATTCCGCTATCTTAAGCAGGTACTTGGGTAGCTTAACGTTCCACCAGAAACTGCTGCACGAACGCCGGTTGTACTAGGGTAAGACGTTGGCAATCCGCGTGCAACCCTTACGGCCAGATAGGCAAAGGCTTGCGCCTCAAGCATATCCCCGTCTAATCCAACGCTCTCGATTTCAACAACGGGGCATTCTAGAGAAACTTCGAGCATCTTCATCAAAACGGGATTTTTGCGTCCACCACCTGTCACCAAAACCTTGCTTGGTGGACGTGGGCAATGCTGCATTGCCTCCGCAACCCCAGCCGCGCACATATCCATTAACGTCGCAGCCGCATCGGGATCTGACAGCTCTTTTACTAAGTTTATCATTTTATAAAAATCATTTTTATCTAATGACTTTTGCGGCACTCTTGGAAAGTATGGCTGAGCCAAGAACAACTCTAGCGCGCCCATTTCGCGGGTACCTAAATTCGCGATTTTGCAGTCCTTATCAAACGCAACATTACAACGCGCTTGGACCAGATCATTGATCGGTGCGTTCGCACGGCCTGTGTCAAAGGCAAGCAATGCGCTCACTTCTGTTGGTACATCAATAGCGGGATCTACCCATGAGATGTTACCCATACCACCTAGGTTCAAGAACACGATAGGTCCTTCACCTTTAATGTTACGCGCACAAGCATGGTGAAAGAACGGTGCAAGGGGTGAGCCCTCACCGCCCAGTTCAACGTCAGAGATTCGGAGATTCCATACTATGGGCGTCTTCAAATGCTCGACCAAGGCAGCGCCATCACCCACTTGCAAGGTGCCTTGCTTTCGGGGTGCATGGGCCAAAATTTGACCGTAAAACTAACCAAATCGATGCCTTCAAATTTCGCCAACGCCTCTGCATGGACCGCGTCTATCATAGATGTTGCGGCCTCAACCTCTGGCCCAGACCAGTGCCCCAAAAGCCGCCGAAAGCACTGTCTGTTCTGCGTAGATATAACGTAGGTATCGTGTCGGCCCAAAGACGGTAATGTCATGCACGTTTGTTACCAGTACCGCCGCATCTACGCCGTCTAAGGATGTGCCACTCATCGCTCCTAAAGCAACAATTGGTATACTAGTTTTTCAAAAGCTCTTCATTGGCCTTTTCCTTTGCCTTACCCCTCCCTATAGATTGCTTTACAAACCCAACCAAGAGTACGTGCCATGACCTACCACCCAAAATCAGAATTTGTTGCAGTAATGATGGAACGCGGTTTCCTTGCCGACTGCACCGATTATCAAGGGCTGGATGAGGCGCTGCTTAAAGGTGCGCAGCCTGGCTATATCGGCTTTGACGCCACAGCCAAATCGCTGCACGTTGGATCATTGATCCAGATCATGATGCTGCGCTGGTTGCAAAAGACAGGCAACAAACCAATCACCTTGATGGGTGGTGGTACAACAAAGGTTGGCGACCCGTCTTTTCGCGCGGATGAACGGCCTTTGCTGGACGCTGCAGCCATTGATGACAATATCGCAGGCATCAAAAAAGTGTTCAGCGCCTACCTAGAGTACGGCGACGGTCCAACTGATGCGATGATGATCAACAACGCAGAATGGCTGGATGAATTAAACTACCTCGACTTCTTGCGTGATATTGGGCGCCATTTCTCGATCAACCGCATGTTGTCGTTTGAATCAGTGAAATCACGCCTTGATCGCGAACAGTCGCTGTCCTTCCTCGAATTCAACTACATGATCCTACAGGCCTATGACTTTATGGAGCTAAGCCGTCGTTATGGCTGTGTTTTGCAAATGGGTGGTTCGGATCAATGGGGCAATATCGTCAACGGTATCGACCTGACGCGCCGTGTTATTGACGGCGAGGTTTATGGTCTGACATCCCCATTGCTAACCACGTCTGACGGCAAAAAGATGGGCAAATCACTGTCTGGTGCCATTTGGCTAAATCCTGACATGCTGTCCCCATATGAGTTCTGGCAGTTCTGGCGCAACACAACAGATGCCGATGTCGGGCGTTTCCTCAAGCTATACACCGAGCTGCCAGTAGACGAATGTGATCGCCTTGGTGCACTTAAGGGTGCAGAGATCAACGAGAGCAAGGTGCGTTTGGCAAATGAGGTCACGACCCTATTGCATGGTGCAGATGCGGCAGCAGCAGCTGAGGCCACAGCACGCGAAGTGTTTGAAAAAGGTGGTGTTGGTGATGATTTGCCAACGCTAACTCTGAGCGCTGAAGACGTAGGCGATGGGATCTCAATCGTTCAGTTGCTGGTCAAATCCGGCCTTGCGGGGTCCGGCAAAGAAGCCAAGCGCCTGATTTCTGAGAACGGTGCCAAGATCAATGATGAGCCACTGGCTGAAGCTGGCATGATGATTGATGCTGCTGCGCTGGCCACCCCAATCAAGCTAAGCGCGGGCAAAAAGCGCCATGCTCTGGTACAAATTGGTTAGTAGTCTGACGATTTAGAAAACTTTAAAAGGGCCGCTTATTTCGCGGCCTTTTCTTCCAGTAGCATCCATTCTTCCTCGGCCGCGTCCAATTTGGATTGGCGGTCGATTAAGGCGTCTGTCGCCTTTTGGAACTTCACTGGGTTTTCAGTGAACAAGGCTGGATCGCTCATCAACTCTTGCAGTTTGCCGATTTCGGCTTCCAAGCGTTCCATTTCCGCAGGAATGGTTTCAAGACGGTGCTTTTCAGTAAAGCTAAGTCCCAACTTAGGTGCCTCTACTTTTTCTTTACCTTTGGACACAGAACGTTTTGATTTCACGACGCTTCCACCAAAATCATCCTGATTTCGCTGTGCTATATAGTCAGACCAACCGCCGGCATAAACAGTCGCTTTGCCGTCACCTTCCATCGCGATGGTCGTCACGGCCACGCGGTCAAGGAAGTCGCGGTCGTGGCTGACCAGAACAACGGTGCCGTCGTATTGGCCCAGCAAATCCTGAAGTAAATCAAGCGTTTCAATATCGAGGTCATTTGTCGGCTCGTCGAGCACCAAAAAATTGCTGCTGCGGGCCATCAATTTGGCAAGCAACAGGCGTGCTTTTTCACCGCCGGACAAAGAGCGTACAGGCGCGCGCGCCTGACCTTCATCAAATAGAAATTCCTTTAGGTAGCCAACGACGTGTTTCGGCATGCCGCGTACCATAACTTGGTCCGCTTTTCCAGAAACGCGCATCTCTGGATCACCTGTTAGGCTGTCCCAAAGGGTCATGTCACCATCAAGTTGTGCGCGTGATTGATCAAACAAAGCCAGCTCCAGATTGGTGCCCAGCTTGATTGTACCAGTGTCCGGTTCTTCGCGCCCGATCATCATGTTCAGCAGCGTAGTTTTGCCGACGCCATTTGGTCCAACAAGTGCGATGCGATCACCACGATTGATTGTGATATCAAAGGGTTCAAGGATTTTCTTGTCACCAAAAGCCTTGGTGATTTGGGTCGCCTCAATGACCTTGCGGCCTGATTTTTTGCCAGCTTCAAATGCCATGGCCGCAGCCCCTTGGCGGGTGATCTGCCCTGCCCGTTCGGCGCGCAATTCTTGTAAGGCACGCACGCGTCCCTGGTTGCGTTTGCGACGTGCAGAAATACCTTCAACGGCCCAACGTGCTTCGGCTTTGATCTTGCGGTTCAGCTTGTGACGTTGGGTGTCTTCTTCTTCCCACGTTGCATCACGCCATGCCTCGAATTCACCGAAACCACGTTCCTGACGTTTGACCATACCGCGGTCAATCCAAAGGGTTGCGCGGGTCAGCGCCTGCAAAAATGCACGGTCGTGGCTGATAAGGATGTAGCCCTTACGTGTTGCCTTCAGCTCGGATTCGAGCCAAGCAATCGCTTCAATATCAAGGTGGTTGGTCGGCTCGTCCAGCAACATTAGGTCTGGGCCACCTGCCATCAAACGGGCCAGGGCCGCGCGACGCCGTTCACCGCCGGATGCGGTCTCAACTGGACGTGCTGGATCAAACTTAAGGCCCGCGCCTGCGCGCTCAACCTTGTACATCTCGCTCTCGTCCAGCCCGTGGGCTGCGAAATCACCTAGTGTGGTAAAACCAGAAAGATCTGGTTCTTGTTCCATATACCCAACAGACACGCCCGGGCCTGCGATCACCTCGCCAGAGTCAGGTTCGACCAATCCGCCCATGACTTTCATCAAGGTAGACTTGCCAGAGCCGTTGCGCCCAACAAGGGCGACACGGTCCCCCGGTTGTGCGACCAGACTAAGACCGTCAAAAATGGGATCACCGCCGAAAGTCAGCGAAATTTCGTTCAATTGAAGAAGGGGTATACGAGCCATGCTTGCCAGCTACCTGCCCGACGCGACAGGGTCAATCGCCGCTCTTCATTTTACCAAATAAACTCTTGCGCAAAAGGCAAAACTAGCCGACCAAAGAACGAAGAAGGCGTTTGCGTGCTTGGGGAATGGCGTTGATGTTGACGGCTGTAAAAACATGCATTGTTTTAAGATCGCGATCGAAAACCGCATGATCACTCACCCACCCGCCCCCATCAAAAGGTAGGTTCGCAACAATGGTGGCATCCTCGCCAAGGCTTGTTTGGTGTCAAACTCGGCGCGGCCATCGCGTTTGAAATTAAAGACCTCGCGCGCCTTAACCTGCGAGGCCCAAAGAGATGGCCCGGCGTGACGTTTTCCTAACAGTTCTAAAACTTCTTGATGCACAGATGTGTCGGTGCCATCGAATGAAGTACAGCCAAACAACATCGAAATTTGGTATTCATCCACATACGCCTGCAAAGCCGCCCAGGCGATCCTGATTATATCCGGGTGTTGTAAGTCAGGGTGGATACAAAACCGCCCCAGTTCGATCATTGGTTCATTAAAAGACAACAAGGCCTCGAGGTCGAAAAATAGGGCTGAATAGCTGTTTTGAACAGATCACAATTCTTGGGAAGGCCATCACGTCAAAGGCTCTCAAATGCTCCAAACGCAGTCACATGTTTCAATACAGGTCATGACGCAAGGATGCTGTATTGAGGTATCAACCTCAAGGGGCGCCGCCAAGTTTGCCTATATTGCCAAACAGCTGCCTCAAAAAGGATTTGTCCGTCACTGCAGTGTCTGTAATCCGACGGGCCAGTGGGACAACTTTGCCATCTTCGAGCCCAAACCGTTCAATATTGCTCACAAGGCCTGCACTATCAAAGCTGATCGCAACCATTTGGCGTTCAATTTCTTTGGGCGCAGATGGGCCAAATGTCCGCTTGCGGCTGCGGACATAATAATAGCCACCGTCATTTAGAACACCACCAGAGGATGGCGGCCCAACTGTCTCTTCGACAGAGGCGCGTGTGTCTACGCCAACAATAACCGCATCGAGGTCTTCTTGTGGTGGAATATAACCGTGATTGATAAAAGTTGGCGTACAGGCCCCAAGGGTCAAACATGCTGCACCAGTAGTGATCCATTTTAGATAGAATTTGATCTGCATTTTGTCTGCCCTCTTGCTCTTAATCGTTACGGCTTTTATTCCGCGTACCAAAGGAACGTCCCTGTTTCAAGAAACGAAAGCATGAACCATGTCAGTCGCACTTCCCTCTAAGCTCGCTTATCGCGTTAGCGATCTTCCAAATAACTCGATCAAAAAGTTCGATTTGCGCCCAGAACCAGCACAAAATGATGCAATCGCGGCGGAATTAGACCTACTGGGTTTGCGCAAACTGCGTTTCACAGGCCAGATACAGTCATCAGGTAAGACAGACTGGCGTTTGACTGGAACAATAGGTGCAACGGTAATCCAACCCTGCACAATCACTCTTGAACCGGTCACGACCCGAGTTGATGAACCCGTCGAGCGCCTTTTCGTAAAAGAAATGGCTGATCTTGGTGAAGAGGAAATCGAGATGCCAGAGGACGATACCATCGAGCCATTGGTCGCATGGATCGACCCCGAAGCGATTATGATCGAATCTTTAAGCCTTTCGTTGCCAGAGTACCCACGGGCCGAAGGCGCAACGCATGGCGAATCCGTCTACACACAACCAGGCGAGGCGCCAATGCGCGACGAAGATGCACGCCCGTTTGCTGGTCTGGCAGCGCTGAAAGACCAGTTGAAATCAGACGATGAATAAGAGATAATAGTCTCAGCCCTAAAACGTTCAAATATCTGCTTGCGTCTAAGATAATTCGCAGTATTTTGCGCGCCTCAAGGTATTAAAGGTTGGACATGTTGAGGCACACCGCCTAAACGCACGTCACGCCCAAACCAAACGTTATGCAACATCGGCTCCGCATACTGCGTCGCCCTTTAATCTAAAGGCCCATTATAATGGCTGTTCAACAGAACAAAGTTTCCACATCGCGCCGCAACAACCGTCGCTCGCACGATTCCCTGGTTGCTGCAAACCCAAACGAATGCACCAACTGTGGTGAGCTGAAACGTCCGCATCACATCTGTGCTGCTTGCGGTCACTACGACAACAACGAGATCGTCGCATTGGCTGAAGAAGTAGACCTGGAAGACGACGCGGCATAAACCGCCTTTTGGCCCTAGAGCAGATAAGCATTCGCAAATGACGGCAACGACCGATCAGACAGACGCGAAACGCCAGAACACCGTAATTGCGGTGGATGCAATGGGTGGTGACAGCGGCCCTTCAGCAATTGTTGCTGGATGTGCTGCTTTTGCCAAACGCCGCAAGGATGTCGATATAATCTTACACGGGCCTCAAGCCACGCTTGAGGCTCTTGTTTTGCGACGCAAGCAACTTAACGGCCGTGTCACTATTCGTGATGCGGCTGAAGTTGTTTCTATGAAAGACAAGCCTAGCCAAGTTGTTCGTCACGGCAAGAAAACATCCATGTGGGCCACTGTAGAAACTGTGCGCTCGGGTGATGCGAGTGTAGCTGTAAGCTGCGGTAACACTGGTGCGTTGATGGCTGTATCGATGATACGCCTGCGCAAGTTGCCAGGAGTTAATCGTCCTGCAATTGCCGTGCTTTGGCCATCTTCTAACCCTCAAGGTTTTAACGTCATGTTGGACGTTGGCGCAGATATTCGTGCGGATGCTGATGATTTGATGCGTTACGCATTGATGGGCGCATCTTATGCCCGTAACGGCATGGACCTGCCTCGTCCCCGCATTGGCCTGCTGAATGTGGGGACCGAAGAGCACAAGGGCCGTCCTGAACTGCACGAAGCCTATGAATTGATCGCAGCCCAAGCGGAACAAGCCAACTTTGATTTTGTCGGTTTTGTTGAGGGTAGCGACATACCCGGAGACATCGCAGATGTCATTGTGACAGACGGTTTCACAGGCAACATTGCCATCAAAACCGGTGAAGGTACTGCTGGTTTGATCGGTGATTTGCTTAGACAAGCCTTTAAAATGACGCCGATATCGCGTCTTGCCTACCTCTTTGCCTTCACGTCGATGCAACGCTTGAAACGTCGCATCGATCCACGCCGTGTAAATGGTGGTGTGTTTTTGGGCTTGAACGGTATGGTCGTAAAATCGCATGGTTCTGCAGACGCAACGGGAGTTGCTGCAGCGCTGCAATTGGCCGCACAGCTGGCCGAAAATGGATTTACCGGCAAGCTGGCCGCCCGCGTGGCAGCTGTATTACCCACCGAAACAAAGGATCAAGACGCATGACATTGCGCGCTGTTGTAAAAGGGGTTGGGCATTACCTACCGGAACGTATCGTTCCAAATGCTGAATTTGAAAAGACCCTAGATACAACGGATGAATGGATCAAATCGCGTTCTGGCATCGAACGGCGCCATTTCGCGGCCGAAGGTGAAACAACATCCAAGTTGGCAACCAAAGCGGCCCAAGCGGCGCTGGCCAATGCAGGAATGACTGCAGACGACGTGGATGCCATTGTTTTGGCAACCTCAACTGCCGACCTCACCTTCCCTTCAGCTGCAACAATGGTTCAAGCCAACCTTGGTATGACCAAGGGCTTTGCATTTGATATTCAAGCCGTTTGTGCCGGTTTTGTCTTTGCCCTTAGCAATGCCAATGCTTTGATCCTCGCGGGTCAGGCGAAACGCGTATTGGTGATTGGCGCGGAAACATTCAGCCGCATTATGGACTGGACCGATCGCGGCACCTGTGTGTTATTCGGTGATGGCGCTGGTGCACTCATCTTGGAGGCCGAAGAAGGAACGGGCGACAGCAGCGATCGCGGGATTCTATCAACGGACCTTAATTCAGACGGAACACACCGTGATCTACTATATGTTGACGGTGGTGTTAGCACAGGCACATCTGGTTACCTGCGCATGCAAGGCAATCAAGTGTTCCGCCATGCGGTTGGCAAATTGGCAGCCACAGCGATAACAGCGATGGAACGTGCAAACGTGACCACAGATGACGTTGACTGGATCGTTCCGCATCAGGCCAATATCCGTATTATTCAAGGCACTGCCAAGAAAATGGGTGTGCCGATGGAGAATGTGATCGTGACAGTTCAGGATCACGGCAACACTTCTGCCGCCTCTATCCCGCTTGCAATGTCTGTTGGTGCACAGAACGGCCAGATCAAACAAGGTGATTTGCTGGTGACAGAGGCAATCGGCGGTGGACTGGCCTGGGGCGCGGTGGTTTTACGCTGGTAACCCACCATTTTTGTACCAATCCAACGCTGAAACTACCATCGGCAAGGCATTGATATTGACTCGGAATTTCTCCTCGCCTTATTGTGATCTCAAATAGGGGAATAACATGACTGATAACACACTGACACGTATGGATCTTAGCGAAGCAGTTTTTCGCGAAGTTGGTTTATCACGTAACGAAAGTGCGCAATTGGTAGAAAGCGTCTTGGATCATATCTCGGATGCTTTGGTCAAAGGTGAACAGGTTAAAATTTCTTCCTTTGGTACGTTTTCAGTGCGCAGCAAGTCAGCACGTGTTGGCCGCAATCCGAAAACTGGCGAAGAAGTGCCAATTAATCCGCGCCGTGTCCTTACATTCCGTCCGTCACATTTGATGAAAGATCGCGTTGCTTTAGGCAACAAGTCTTAATTTTATGGCAAAGTCTGCGGACGCTTTTCGTACCATCTCTGAAGTTGCTGACTGGCTGGGCGTTCAAACGCACGTTCTACGTTTTTGGGAAAGCAAGTTCACACAAGTGAAGCCTGTAAAACGTGCGGGTGGACGTCGTTATTACCGTCCTACAGACATGCAACTTTTGGGTGGCATTCAAAAGCTTCTGCACGAAGATGGCCTTACAATTAAGGGTGCTCAGAAAATTTTACGTGAAAAAGGTATGGCGCATGTGTCTGCCCTCTCTCCTGCTGTGGACGGTTCAGAAAGCGATCTGCCGGTAGCCATGCCCGAGAACGTTGAGACGATTGAAGCTGAACCGCAAACTGCGAAAATTCTACCGCTTGTTGCAAAACTCAAGGTTGAGGAAACCGTAGAACGCCAGCCGTTGACGGAAGACGAAACGTACGAACCTTTGGCTGAGGCCGAAGAAGAAATCCAAGAAACCGATGAAACCACAACGCTTGACGATTTGTTTTCTGATACCGCTGAAAAAACCGAGGTACAACCACAGCCTGACAACGTTGCGGACTCGCCTGTGCTTGAGGACCCACAACTTTCGTCCCTCGACAGCCAAATAGAGCAACCAAACGTAAAGATTGATGACGCTCCTATCACGGTAGCCTCGGTCGACGAGGATTTACCAACGCTGCTGGGTGAAGACCTCATCACTGATGAACCCTTGGTCGCCGCGGTACCCGAATCGGCTGAAACAATCGAAGAATTGCCGGCTGACGCACCGGAATCAACTTTGGAACAGGACGCGTCTACGCCAAACAACATTGACCCGTTCCCCGTTATGCCAGCCTTCTTGAGCCGATCAACTCCGCAACCGGCTAATCCCGAAGTGACTGTGGCAGAGGTTGAGGACGTGGTATCTGGAGCAGCGACTGCATCTGAGCAAGAAAAAGAGCCAATCGTAGAAGCCATTGATGTTGCAATTCCCGAAGTAGAGGCAACCGAGCCTGAGGCACCTGCCCCGTTGACTGTAGGATTGCCCCAGGCAGTGGCTGAACACGACATTCAGACCACTACCAGTGCGCTGGCGGCATTATCAAAGGTGAATGCGCTAAGCACCGCACAAGCGGAGTCTATAGCACCCCTTTTGGCGCAACTGCGCGATGCGCGTGATCGCATGACGCAGGGCTGCAAAGAATAAAGAGGTGCCAATTCCCCCTTGCCTCACGCCACAAATCGCGTATGACATCCATATAGTCGGGCTATGGCGCAGTCTGGTAGCGCGTCCGTCTGGGGGACGGAAGGTCGCAGGTTCGAGTCCTGCTAGCCCGACCAATAATAGACTTGCACAAACCGCCCGTACATTCGGTGTGCGGGCGTTTGGCGTTTAAACAAGAGTGAATTTTATGACCGGTGTCGTTCCAAATCAGCAGATCAGCGAAATGATCAAAAGTGGGCAAATCAACGCCGCTCCATCGGTTATTGATGCGCAAATTCAGCCGGCCAGCCTTGATCTTCGTCTGGGTAGTGTTGCTTATCGCGTGCGTGCGTCGTTCCTTACGGGCCATGGTGCTAAGGTCACGGATCGCTTGAAAGAGTTTGAAATGCACCGCGTCGACCTGACAAATGGTGCAGTGTTGGAAAAAGGCTGCGTTTATGTAGTGCCGTTGATGGAAAGCCTTGCGTTGCCTGAAGGTATGAACGCTGTGGCCAATGCCAAAAGCTCTACCGGTCGCCTTGATCTGCTGACCCGTACGATCACCGATGGTGGGACTGAATTTGACCGTATACCGTCTGGCTATTCTGGACCATTGTACGCTGAAATCTGCCCACGTTCCTTTTCAGTGTTGGTCCGTCCAGGCATGCGCCTGAATCAGATTCGCTTCCGTACAGGACACGCAGTTCTGGACGATGCTGCATTGGCTAAACTTCATGCTGAAATCCCATTAGTGAACGGCGATCCCGTGATCGATGACGGCTTGGGCTTTTCCGTTGATTTGAACCTACCGGGCTCAACACTAGTGGGATACCGCGCAAAGCCTCATACAGGTGTCATCGATTTGGACCTGATCGGTCATTACGATCCAACCGCTTATTGGGAAGAAGTGCACAGTACGGATGGTCATATCATCCTTGATCCGGGCGCATTCTATATCTTGGTAAGCCGCGAAGCAGTTTGCATTCCGCCGGATTATGCTGCGGAAATGGCACCCTATCTTGCAATGGTTGGCGAATTTCGCGTGCACTATGCAGGGTTCTTTGACCCTGGATTTGGACATGATACCGCTGGTGGTGCAGGATCACGAGGTGTGTTGGAAGTACGCTGTCACGAGGCGCCGTTTGTCTTAGAACATGGCCAAGTGGTTGGGCGTTTGGTGTATGAGAAAATGGCTGAAGCCCCTACTCAGCTATACGGTGTCAGCATAGCCTCAAACTACCAAGGCCAAGGCCTTAAGTTGTCTAAGCATTTCAAATAACGCCTAAATCGTGCCCTTTAGCGGCGGTTATCGCGATCCGTTGGGTTACCGTAGTCGTTGATTTCGCCCTGTGGTGGTTGTTTGCCACGGCGTTTAGACATCATGTTAGATCCGGCGTTCATACCGCTATCGATGCCCTTGAGAATCACGCGATTCATAATCTGACGAATGATCATATTGATAATGTGGTTCATATTCATGGGTCGTTCCCCCAAACTGCTCCATGAACTCCGCACACCGAAACGATGGCGAAAATCAGATCAATCTTCAAAAAGTTCTGATTGGCCTTCATTCGTGTTATATTCGTCGTCCATATCGCCCGGCGCTGGTACAGTCCCCGGTGGAGGTCTGTTTTCCAACAACCCTGCGGAACGGAGTTCTTTAAGCCCCGGAAGATCGCGTGCAGTCTCAAGCCCGAAGTGGCCTAAGAAGTTCTGCGTCACAACGAATGTAACGGGGCGCCCAGGCGTCATCTTACGCCTGCCAAAACGGATCCATTCCATTTCTAGCAACTGATCAACCGTTCCGCGGCTCACAGATACACCGCGGATCTCTTCGATTTCCGCGCGCGTGACAGGTTGGTGATAGGCGATAATCGCCAGTGTCTCGATCGCAGCCCGACTAAGTTTGCGGGTCTCAACCGTCTCTTTTTGCATAAGGAAACCAAGGTCAGGTGAGGTGCGCATAGTCCATGCATCCCCAACCTTGCTAAGGTTCACACCGCGCCCATCGTAGCGTTTACGCAGGTGCACAATAACCTCTGCCGCGTCGCAACCATGGGGCATTCGTGCTTCAAGTTCGCGCACTGTCACAGGATCTGCACTGGCAAAAAGGATCGCTTCAACCATGCGTTCCTGTTCTCCCATGGGCGGAGCCTCAAAAAGGCTTTCCTCTTTCAATTCGATATCTTCATTCACTATCTTGAAGTCCTTTTACGCAACTCAATCGGTGCAAAGCTTTCGGATTGGCGGATTTCCAAATGGCCCTCTTTCACCAGTTCCAGCGAGGCTGCAAATGTCGCCGCCGTGGCGGAACGCCGTTTGACTGAGTCATTTGCCCACCCGTCAGGAAGGTAGCTGACAATATCAGTCCACTCCCCAGTGTAGCCAATCAAATCGCGCATCCGTTCCAATGCCTGTTCCATTGTGAAGACACTGTCACGATTCATCACAAACGGGCGGAAATCATCGCGAGTTCTCAGGCGTGCATAGCCTTGCATCAAATCCAATAAGGTGGCGGTGTAGGTGACATTCTTAACTCGCTCAACCACTTCGATCTGACCACGCGCAAAGAAATCACGGCCCAATTGATCACGGCCCATCAGGCGTGCTGCGCTGTCGCGCATCGCTTGAAGCCGTTCCAATTGAAAAGCCAAGTGTGCAGCCAGTTCTTCGCCAGTTGGTCCTTCCTCGGACGGATCAGGCGGCAATAACAATCGTGATTTGAGGAATGCCAACCACGCCGCCATCACCAAATAATCAGCAGCCAATTCAAGGCGCAGCGCCTTAGCCTTTTCAACAAAAGCGAGGTATTGATGGGCTAGTTCGAGCACCGAAATCTTGCGCAGATCAACTTTTTGGGTGCGGCTGAGGGTCAACAAAAGGTCCAGCGGACCCTCGAACCCATCGACATCAATGATCAACGCCTCGGCGGCCACCCTTTCGGCGACAGCGATACGTTCTTTTTCAAAAATGTCTTCCATGACTTTATTGCGCCAACGCGCCCCCGCCTAACAGCGCTTCACGTTCGGCGTCTAAGGCAGCAATGTCAATCATATCTGGTGTTTTGCGCATCTCAACGGCGCAGATCGCGCATTTTTGGGCAATATCTGTCATTTCACCAGCGGCTTGTGCCACCTGTGTGCGTTCACTTAGGGTTCCGTTGCAGTGCAAAATTACGTCACAACCCGCTTCGATGGATGCTCGGCTGAGCGTTCCCAGATCGCCGCTGGGGGCTTTCATTGAAATGTCATCGGTCATGATCAAGCCGTCAAATCCGATATCCATACCGATGATGTCCATAACTGTTTGGACAATGTCGCAGGCGCTTCGACAATCTCAGTATAAACTAAGTGCGTCGTCATCCCGATTGGGAGATCATTCAACGCCTCAAAGGGCGAAAAATCTTGGATATCCAAACTATCGTGCGGCGCGTCTACTTTGGGCAGGTCAAAATGGCTGGCAGCAGTCGCGCGACCATGTCCCGGGATATGCTTAACGACAGGCAGAATGCCGCCATCTAACAGACCGTCCGCCGCAGCGCGTCCCATTGAAACGACCGTTAAGACATCAGTGCCATAGCAACAGTTGCGTAAAAAAGGATGGGTTTCGGTGTTGGCAACATCGACCATTGGCGCACAATTGCTGTCGATACCGATGCCGCGCAGTTCAAGCGCAAGTGCCAGCCGCGGTGATAAAGTCCAAAGGGGGCACCCATTCGCGCCACGTTGGACTGCGCAGTCGTTGGACACGTCCACCTTCCTGGTCGATTGTGATCGGGCATTCCCAAGCTACAGCCTCGCGATAGTCACCGCAAAGCGCGCGTACTTGATCAGGTGTGTCGATATTGCGGGCAGATAGGATAAACCCAAATAGGTTCACATCCTGAAACAACGCAACTTCGTCAGCTGTCAGGCAAAGGCCATCCCCATCAAGGATGGTCGCACCAAAACGCATCATCGTGTGACGACAGGAATGCAATCTGCGTTCTCAGCCAAAAGTGCGGAACAGAAACGACGTGCATCACTTAGGTCAGAAAAGCCCATCGCACGAAGGCGATAGAATGTACGACCACCGCTATTAGCCTTTTGAACGATGCGGGATTTGCCTTGAAGGAAGTCTCCAAAGCGGCCTTCAATCTTGTCCCACTGACTGCGCGCCACTTCAGCGCTGTCGAAGGCACCAAGCTGAACCAAACGTGTTCCGGCTGGAACAGACGTTGGATCAACGTCTATCAAAGTGGCTTTGGCAGGTGCCGATACTGGAATAACAACTGAAGGCGCATAATCTGGACGAAGCAATGGGCGCAATGACCGACGCAGTCCAGCGGCCTGGATCGCATTTTCATCGGTGACGTTTGTTGGCGCAACAGTTGTCACCGCACTGACAACTGTTGCACCTGATACATTGCTGATCGGATCAGCGCTTTGGGTCAGTTGACGGATCAAATCTTCGACGGTGCCAGCTTCAGGTGTGTCAGTCGGAGTTTGTGAGGAAACAATTCCATCAAGATCAGCCATTGGTGCCGAAAAATCAAGCGACGCAGGCTGTTGCACAGGTGCAACCACTTGTGCAGAAATGGGGGTGTCTTCGACAGCCAGCACGACAGGTTTCGGGGCCAAAACCAACGTGTCCGTAAGGGCTGCAGCGGTACCAGCAGCGGCAACTTCGTTTACAGCTAGCCCTTGGTTCAACGCAAGTTGGCCACCGGGATTGTCTGGAAGGACGCGCATTTCGCCACTGATAGCTTGCACGACAGGCAAGCCGGTTACGTCGCGGACCATCAACTTGTATCCCCAAACACCAACACCAACTATGAGCGCCGCAGAAAGACCTGCGGCAACCATATTGGTGATGTTATTCAATGAGTTAGCCGAAGTCATTAGTGATGAAGCGCCCCCGGAATAATAACCGTGAGCACCCATATTATGGGAGTAAGGACTGTTTGCCATTTTTGCCTCATTGCCCGTTTAGGTACATTGCCCAACGGATCTACTGAATTATGCCTGTTCAGCCGAGGCGGTTATTTTTAACGCATCTCTTCGGCTGGCTCTACGCCTAGAATACCAAGGCCTGCAGCTATTACAACAGCCGCTGAACGTGCTAGTGCGATTTTTGCTTGGGATGTCTTTGGATCATCCTGCAAGAAGCGCAATTCAGGCAATTCATTGCCACGGTTCCACAACCCATGGAACTCGGCTGCCAACTCATAAAGGTAGAATGCAATGCGATGCGGTTCGTTGCTGCGCGCCCCTGTTTCCAGCAAACGTGGCCATTCAGCCAGCTTAGCCGCCAGCGTCAATTCAGCCTCGTGATTTAATAATGTCAGATCCGCAGCAGCCAATGTTGTGTCATCAACAGCAACGCCAGCGTCAACCGCTTTCCGCAAAACCGAATTCACACGCGCGTGGGCGTATTGAACGTAGAACACCGGATTGTCGCGACTTTGCTCAAGCACCTTGGCAAAATCAAAATCAAGCGGCGCATCGTTTTTGCGTGTTAACATTACAAAACGGGTTACGTCAGACCCAACCTGATCAACCACATCGCGCAGAGTAACGAACGTCCCTGCCCGCTTAGACATTTTAAACGGTTCACCATCTTTGAATAGCTTCACCAGTTGCGTCAGCTTGATATCGAGCGGCACAGTGCCACCAGACAATGCGGACACAGCAGCTTTCATACGCTTTACATAGCCGCCGTGATCGGCGCCAAAAACGTCAATCAACAGATCATAACCACGTTCAACCTTGTCAAAGTGGTATGCAATGTCAGGGGCAAAGTATGTCCATGCGCCATCAGACTTTTTCACAGGACGATCAACGTCATCACCGTGTTCGGTTGATTTGAACAAGGTTTGCTCGCGTGGTTCCCAGTCCTCAGGCTTTTTGCCTTTTGGTGGTTCAAGCACGCCTTCATAGATTAGGCCCTTGTCTCCAAGCGACTTGATGGATTTTTCGATCAGGCCGGAACCGTACAATGATTTCTCCGAAAAGAACCGGTCCATTTTGATGCCAAGCTGCGCAAGGTCCGAACGGATCAGATCCATCATCGCCTCAGTTGCGAATTCACGGATGTCTTGCAACCAAACATTTTCGCCCTTGCCCACGTAGGCGTCGCCAACCTTGGCCTTCAGCGCCTCACCTGTCGCAATCAAATAATCGCCCGGGTAAGTGCCGTCCTCAAACGCCACCTCTCGGCCGTGGGCCTCTAGATAACGAAGATAAACGGAACGGGCCAACACATCGACCTGCGCGCCGCCATCGTTGATGTAGTATTCACGTGTGACGTCGAAGCCTGCAAAATCTAGCATCGATGCGAGCGCATCACCAAAGACCGCACCGCGCGTGTGCCCAACGTGCAATGGACCGGTTGGATTTGCGCTAACGTATTCAACGTTAACTTTTTTGTTCTCACCCATAGTGGAGCGACCAAAATCGGTACCTGCTTTAAGTATAGCGCCGATGACGCCTTGCCAAAGAGAGGCAGACAAACTCAGGTTCAAGAAACCAGGGCCCGCCACTTCAGCAGCAGTGATCCGATCATCTGTTGTCAAACGTGCCGCCAATGCATCCGCAATTTCACGTGGCTTAAGACCTGCAGGCTTGGCTAAAACCATCGCCGCATTTGTCGCCATATCGCCATGCGATGCATCGCGCGGCGGCTCTACCGTCACATTGTCAAAACTAAGGCCAGCAGGCAGTTGCCCAGTGTCAACCATGGCGTTGAGGTCGGCAATCACTTGGGTGCGGATATCGGCAAACAGGTTCATCAATTTAGTCCTAATACAGGTAGGGTGCGGTTTAGCACTTACGTGCCTAAGGTCAACGGGCGTCGGCTAGTGCTTGCCCAAGATACGTTCATATTCGAGCAATGCGTAGCGATCTGTCATACCTGAGATGTAATCGCAGACACGGCGTGCAATGGCGGTTTTGTCGGCACCTTGTAGTTCTTCGTGCCAATTGGCAGGTAATTGAGATGGATCATTCAGAAACAAGGGAAACAATTCGCGGATTATTGTTGTTACTTCTGCCCTCTTCGCCATCACCGCTGGTGCGCGGTACATCTGGCTAAACAAGAAGGAACGGATTTCGCGAAGATCGGCAAAAACTGCATCCGAGAAACGAATGACGGGGCGACCCAAACGACGGATTTCATAGGCGGATTTCGCACCACTTTCGTCCAAGATTACACGCGAGGTCGAAATCACATCACTGACCATCACACCAAACACACGGCGCAAGGCCTCGTGGCGGCGCCGATCAGTTTCAAGGTTGGGATAGGCCGCGTCGACCTCTGCATAGGCCGCACCAATGATCGGCAGTCTCATTATGTCGGCATCAGTAAACAGCCCTGCCCGCAAACCATCGTGCAGATCGTGGTTATTATAGGCGATATCGTCAGACAACGCTGCTGCTTGCGCCTCAGCACTTGCATGGGTGTGCAGTTCCAGATCATGGGTCGCGTCATATTCAGCCAGCGCATAAGGTAGTTCACCCAAGACAGGGCCGTTGTGTTTTGCAATACCTTCTAAACATTCCCATGTTAGATTTAAACCATCGAATTCAGCATAGTGACGCTCTAAATCGGTAACGATTTTAATGGCTTGGGCGTTGTGATCAAAGCCGCCGTAGGGGGCCATCATCTCGTGCAGCACGTCCTCGCCTGCGTGTCCAAAGGGCGGATGACCAAGGTCGTGTGCCAATGCAACAGATTCTGTCAGCTCGCCGTTCAGCCCAAGTGCACCTGCGATCGTGCGGGCCACTTGGGCTACCTCGATCGAGTGCGTCAGGCGCGTGCGAAAGTAATCGCCTTCGTGTTCGACGAAAACTTGTGTTTTGTGTTTCAGCCGGCGAAACGCGCTGGCGTGAATAATACGATCCCTATCACGTTGAAAACATGATCGAAAACTAAACTCTTCTTCCGATACACGCCGTCCCTTGCTGTGTATCGGATCAGAGGAAAATGGTGCCTGCATTGAGCACTGGTCCTTGTCGCCTGTCCTAAGGACCTCTATATTGGTTAATAGATAATAATGAAACCGACCATTGGTCGACCATTCGGAGCTTTTCCCGTGCAATTGCCGCCAAAAGTTACAATACGTGCCTTTGAACGTCTTGCTGAGATCGGCGCCGCTGATCAGGGACAAGCCCTACGCGTCGCGGTTGAGGGTGGTGGCTGTTCTGGTTTCCAGTACGAAATCGCACTCGATGATCCCAAGGATGACGATTTAATTCTTGAGGGATCTGGTCAAAAAGTTGTTGTGGATTCCATATCTTTGCCCTTCCTCTCCAACGCAGTTATAGACTTCTCCGAGGAGCTAATCGGCGCCCGGTTTATCATTGAGAATCCGAATGCAACAAGCGCATGCGGCTGTGGAACTTCTTTTTCAATATAATAAGTTACATGGCGTTATTAACCCTTTAGAACCCTTCAAAAAACGTTGCAAAATCATTAATCGCATTCTGGGCCTAATCCAAAATTCCGTAACCTTCTTCGTCAATTACTTGATCGATGATTGGGCACATCACCTCCCAATCAGGGCTGCGTTCGGCATACATGTCGAGCAATAGATTTGAAATATTGCGAAGTAGCCCTGTGGCTACGTCACCGCGCGTAAACTCCGACCGTCGCGCTAAAGCCGACTGCACCCTACCATCACATTTTGCACTCAAAGCCATCCACACGGTGAGCAAATATTCGTGATACGCATCGGATGTGGCAGATGCAGGTTGCTCAATAACCTGAAAGTCAGAGAGCGTTATTGCAATCCAATCCTCCCAATTGGGGCTGGGTCCTCTGGCCAGCAAAACGCAAAACGATACAATTGTCGGCTAAGAGATCGGCATTTTGATCCAAGTAGGGAATAATCCCCGAAAATTTCAGGCACTGGACAGCACCGCAAGCAAGATTGGGATCACGACCTCCGTATTCGGACAAGTAATACACGATATGCGTTAGTTCATATGCCGTTTTTTTGTTGAGCAGTGCAAATGTTGCTGAGCGGTTGATAAATTGGCGAAATCGATTATCTAGTCCGAGGGCTACAGAAACCTTTGTGCAGCGCCGTGCCAAAAGCCGAGAGGCCTTTTCGCATTGAAGGTCTGATAACTCTGCCTCGGCCAATCCTAGGGCCGCGATCCAGCCACACATCTGCCCACCAACATCTACCTTCAGTCCCATATCTTCGAGATCAAAAAAATGGACAAAAAAAACCGGATATATTGGGCAAAAAATGCCATATTTGCAGGGCGCTGTTGGTAGAAGGATTGATGGGTTGCCAAGGCGTCTTAGGGTATTGGCGTTCCCGTACATTAAAATATGGTGAGCAATTCTGCGTTTTCTTTAGGCCAACAAACATCCTAGTTGTGCCTGCGATGATCAGCAAAAACACTAAAGAAGGCATAGGCATTTTCGATAAAGGGTTGTCTGCGATGAGGCACGCTTAATAAAATAATGTTGGTCATAACTTGTCCTCTTGGATTAAATTAAGCGAGCTTTGAGTAGGCTTAGGCTCCCGAAGTGAACAGTCCAGTCAGATCACCGGTCCCCATGCCAGACGTTTTTGGCGCAGCACCGGACGTGAACAGACCTGTCTGGTCGCCACTTTTCATTTCTGGACCAGCGCCCGATGTGAACAAACTTGTTGCATCGCCCAGCAGGCTGTCTGATGCAGACGGTGCCGCACCGGACGTGAACATTTCAACGTGTTCCCCACCCATTATGTCTTAATACTGCTATGCGGTTTATGTTGCTATTTTTACCTAATGCACTCATTTTAAAATGCCCCAAATTTGTTGAGTTGATCGTACTTAAAACGATTGCCGTTAAAGTAGTTTCTGGATAACGCCTTTCTGCCTTGAGCTGATCTACAATCAGGCTATCCACAGCGACTGAACATGCCATCCGAGTAAAAGGGCCAACTTTGCAACTCTTGCCTAAATTAAAATATAAATTATCCACGCCCCAAGAAAATTTGGATAATAACCCCTTTGAGAATAATGATGAATTGATGGTTAGCGAAAATGGCAGAATCACTGTAGCCGATGAGGGTGGTTCCATTTACCCGTCGGCACTTGCTCAAGCGCGGGTGTTGAGCGATAGATAATCCATCAAAAGGCAGGAGCTCCCTCATGAAGATTGCGTCATTTAATATTAACGGAATCAAAGCCCGCGTAAACGCACTTCCTGATTGGCTGGACGAAGCACAACCTGATGTCGCCCTTTTGCAAGAAATCAAATCCAAGGACGACACATTCCCGCGCGAGATCTTTGAAGACCGCGGATATATCGTCGAAACTCATGGGCAAAAGTCGTTTAATGGCGTGGCCATTCTGTCCAAACTGCCGCTTGAAGATGTACGCCGTGGGCTGCCCGGCGATGACAGCGATGAACAAGCCCGCTGGATTGAAGCAACCGTTGTCGGCGAAACTGAGGCCCTTCGCATCTGTGGTTTGTACCTGCCCAACGGCAATCCTGTCGAATTGGATCATGATGAAAAGCCTGTTGAGGGCGGAAAGTACGCCTATAAATTGGCGTGGATGGACCGTCTTCAAGCACGCGCTGAAGAATTGATGTCAGATGAAATGCCGTTTTTGATGGCGGGTGACTACAACGTCATCGCACAGCCCGAAGATGCCGCACGCCCAGAAACTTGGGAAGATGATGCAGCCTGTCGACCTGAAAGTCTCGCCGCTTATCGCAAACTGGTCAATCTTGGCCTAACCGATGCGACACTAGCACGTGATCCGCGTCCAGGCCAATTTACGTTCTGGGATTATCAAGCTGGCGCATGGAATAGGAACAACGGTATTCGCATTGACCACTTTCTTCTCAGCCCTGCGTGTGCTGATATGCTAGTCGATACTGGGATCGACAAAGACATTCGCGCTCGTGAAAAACCATCAGATCACGTTCCAATTTGGGTCGAACTCAAGGTCTAGTAACGTTTGTCAGTCACGTCGTGACGATAAAGCCAGTCAAAGGGTTTCAGCATCAGTGATGGTGCCACCTTGCTTACAGTATTCAAACCTAAATGTGCGGCGAAACGTATAGCACCCGAACGCAGGTGATAGCGTTTGGCGTTCCCTTGTGTTGCCTTAACAACTTTGGTTACACGCTTAAGGCGCCGGCTTTGATAGCTTCGGATACTACCTGCCTTAAGCGCGCGCCCTAAGTCCCACGCATCTTCCAGTGCCATATTGGCACCTTGTGCCATGAACGGCAGCATAGGGTGTGCGGCGTCGCCGACCAATGCAACCCCTTGATCGTACCAGGTTGACGCAACTGGATGGCGGAATAGTCCCCAAAGAGATGTCTGTTCCACCGCGTCTAATAGCGGAGCCGCACCACCGGTAAATTCAGCGAATGTGGCGCGAAGCTGGTCGGGATCACCATGTTGCTGCCATCCTTCATCCTGCCAGTCATTGCGCTCCTCAACTGCAACTAAGTTAACAAAGGAACCACCACGCAAAGGATATGAAACGATATGTTTGCCAGGCCCCATATAAACGCGGGCTTCATTCGGGTGGGCAACAACATTGGGCACAATTGCGCGCCACGCAACTTGTTTTGTAAAGAATGCCGAGGACTTCGGGTTAAGCGTTGACCGGGCAACAGAATGGACTCCATCCGCGCCTACAATCAATTCCGCGCGCAAAACATCTCCATTGGTAAGTACGACTTCAGGGATGTCGCCTTTTCGAACTTCGGTGACGGGTTGATGCAATCTGATGTCAGCAGATGCACGTTTGGCAGCGCCTTTAAGCACATCCAACAGATCCGCGCGGTGCACAAAGTAATAGGCCTGATCAGGAGCCAAGCGCTGTAAATCCAAACGGGCGACCTCGCCCGATCGCCGGCCATCGCGCAACGAAACTGCTTTGGCGCGCAATGCACCTCGATTGATCAACTCAGGCTCAAGCCCCAAGGCGCGCAAGACGCAAAGGCCATTAGGGCTGACTTGCAGCCCCGCCCCGACCTCGCCCAGCACGGGGGCTTGCTCCAGTACGGTCACAGACGCACCCATTCGCCCCAACACTGCAGCAGAGGCCATTCCGGCGATACCGCCACCAATTACAATAGCACTGCGTATCATTTGAAGCCCCTAAATACGAAAAAGGCGCAAGGGACTTGCCCTACGCGCCATTAACTTAAATTCTTATCAGCGACAATCAATCGTCACGGTGAACCTTTTCGCGACGCTCGTGGCGTTCTTGCGCCTCAAGGCTCATTGTCGCGATCGGACGTGCATCCAAACGCTTCAATGAAATTGGTTCGCCCGTAACTGAGCAATATCCGAATTCATCTTCGTCGATCCGACGAAGCGCTGCATCAATCTTGGAAACCAGTTTGCGCTGGCGGTCACGTGTACGTAGTTCAAGCGCGCGATCTGTCTCTTCAGACGCACGGTCGTTTACATCTGGAATATTACGTGTCCCATCTTGCAATGCTTCGATGGTGTCACGGGTTCCAGCCTGCAACTCGTCTTTCCAGTTGTTCAGCTTGCGGCGGAAGTATTCCACCTGTAGATCGTTCATGAACGGTTCGTCGTCGGCTGGACGATAATCGTCTGGCAGAAACACTTCCTGTTTCATCTTATTCCCCTCCGTTTGGCTTAGGTCGTTCATGCACTTCTCCGCATCATGCATAAACATTGCCATCTGCCGCAGCGTCTAACGCAGCGCCTCGTTATTGTCACTACACAATTCTGCGTAGATATGTCTAAAACGATCTCGAGCAAATAATTACGCGAAAACGGAGATTGTTATGAAATTTAAAGGCACCGAAAGCTATGTTGCAACAGATGACCTAACAATCGCGGTGAATGCAGCTGTAACATTAGAGCGGCCACTGCTCGTTAAGGGGGAACCTGGTACGGGCAAAACAGAACTTGCGAAACAAATTGCGTCCTCGTTGGGCCTGCGTATGATCGAATGGAACATCAAATCGACCACTCGCGCGCAACAAGGGCTGTATGAGTACGATGCGGTTTCTCGCTTACGCGACAGTCAGTTGGGCGAAGAAAAGGTCCACAATGTCGCCAACTATATCCGCAAAGGTAAACTGTGGGAGGCCTTTGAAGCTGGAGAAAAGGTTGTGCTGTTGATTGATGAGATCGACAAAGCAGATATCGAATTCCCGAATGACCTTCTTCAAGAGCTAGATAAGATGGAATTCTTTGTCTACGAAACTGGTAAAGCGGTCAAAGCGATGAAGCGCCCTATCGTGATTATCACGTCAAACAATGAAAAAGAACTCCCAGACGCGTTTCTACGCCGTTGCTTCTTTCACTACATTCGCTTTCCTGACATGGAAACTATGCGTGCGATCGTTGAAGTGCATCACCCTGGCATCAAAGAACAATTATTAACGACCGCCCTCACCCAGTTTTTCGATATTCGCGAACAAGCTGGTTTGAAAAAGAAACCATCAACCTCTGAAGTGTTGGATTGGTTGAAGTTGTTGTTGGCAGAAGACATGACGGCCGAGGACCTGAAATCCGGCACCGCCGCATTACCTAAATTGCACGGCGCGTTGTTGAAGAACGAACAAGACGTGCACTTGTTCGAGCGCCTCGCCTTTATGGCACGCGGCCAACGCTAGAAAACTGCCGGACGCCTGAGCACCAAAAGCAGGCGACCGGCACCCATCGAGATCCTCACCGCTAACCCGGAAAATATCACTTTTAGTTTTGGATATTTTTTCCAATTGAGGCAATTGCTTATTTGTTGCCTTATTTGACTTTCTGCACAATATGATGAATTTTACAAACTTTACAGCAACTTAATCCAACCTGCTTACTGCCACATTTGAGCCACATCTACCCTCAAATGGAAGGGTCTGCCACAAACTTGCCTTAATTGCCCCTAAGGAGCTCGGTTTGAGAGGCAATAAGATCTCCGACACGGACTATTGAGTAAGCAGGCAGTAACAAATGAACATTAACACCGCACTTGAAGTGCGTACACTGCAGGATTCTGATCGGGACGATTGGACGGCCCTTTGGACCGCTTATCTCGTCTTTTATGGAACGTCTGTTCCTTCTGACACTTTTACTACCTATTTTGATCGCCTTTTGGGCGCTAACCCTCAAGATTTCAACGGACTAGTTGCCGTGATCGATGGTAGGTTGGCCGGCCTGACCCACTATCTGTATCACCGCCACGGCTGGAAAGTCGAAAACGTTTGTTACCTTCAAGATTTTTATGCTGACCCATCTGTGCGCGGTATAGGTGTTGGCCGGGCGTTGATCGAAGCTGTTTACGCAGCTGCTGACGCCAATGGAACGCCTTCTGTTTACTGGCTGACACAAGAAGAAAATACTGAGGCACGCAAACTTTACGATCGCGTCGCTCAAGTGACCGACTTTATTAAGTATGGGAGGGTTGCAGCATGAACCGTATACGCCGCATGATCCTTCCGTTGGCTTGGATACTGAACGCTTGTGTGCAGGAACGCCGTCTGACACTGCGTCACGCGGAATTATTGTTGATAGTACATTTCTACCGATGAAAACATTTGGGGCCCCACGCCCTTCTCGCCCGGTGAATTCCAACAATGATCTTGCACTAAATTTCATCGAACTGTCGTTCCGCCTTGAAAGCGGGCGTAAGCTGCCTGTTTTCACACGCTTTGAGCAACCGATTACCGTTCGTGTCACAGGTGCGCCACTTTCCAGCTTGGGTTCTTATTTGACAAAGCTGTTGCACCGCATGTGGACAGAAGCCAACATCAAGATCAGCCAAACATCTGCCAATGCACCTGCAAACGTGATAATCCAAGCTATCAGCCGCATCCAAGCTATCAGCTGCGCAGAAATTCGCCCCGCCTTGCCACATGCAGTGTGTTTTGTTGTCCCAAACATCCCGAGTATCAATCAATACCGCAGTGCGCGTCGTACAGCTAAGGCAAACTGGGCAAACCTTAAAAAGCGCGAGCAATTGGCGATTCTTTTGCCAAATGACGCAAGCCCACAAAAAATCCGCGATTGCCCGCACGAGGAACTGGCGTAAGCAACCGGTCCATTGAATGATCTGTATCGCCTGCCCTATAGCGTTTTCAACGATGACAACGTGCACACTGTACTGACAGGTTTCGACATGATGATGCTGAAGGCATATTATTCGCCTGAACTGCGCAGTGGCATGACACGCGGCCAAGTATCTCAAGCGTTACCTCATATTCTCAATCGTATTAACCCAGCCGGAAACGGCCGTACCGCAAAATTTGCGACACGAACTCCAAAAGCATGGCCACAAGCTGTTCAAACCGCACCTGGGCCAGGCAGCAAAAATCCCAACGCATTACGGCAGCAAATCAAGCCTTAAAGATTACAAATGCAATGGCTGGAATGACCACCGTTTGGCATTTGTGCACTATGCAAGTGGCCGCATCATGCTGGCTTCTGACCCAAAAGCCACGTTTCAACATTTTGTCTCTGCTGACCGCTACTATACTGCGACCCCGGGTGCTAATTTACACCGCGCGTATGTACCGACACAACTTGCTACACACGCAGTTACACAAGGCGATGCCGTGGGTGCGCTCGCTTCGATCGGCCCATACATTGATCGTGCAGCACGTAGCAAAAACGCCATTCTTCTATCCGCACTCCTATTGATTCGCGCTGAAGCACTTGATCTGACCGGACGTTCTGCTGAAGCACGCACCGTCAGACTGGACAGTCTTGGATGAGCGCGTTACGGCTTGGTCCAAATTGGGCTTTGCGGGCCAAGTTGCGTGAAATTTCATCACTATCCCCGCGGAAAAAGGGCCGTCTTTAACAGCGTGAGGCTAAAAATATATGATCGTAATCGTAGCAGCATTTATTGGCGCAATTGTCGGTGGTATCACTGCAAAACGTCGCGGTGGAAATAAACTAGACATCGCGCAATACGCCACCGGCTTTGGTATGGCCTTTGTTGTGGTCGGCCTGATTGCCACCGTGGTTTTGGAACGGATCATCTCCTAATGTTCATCCCGTTCTTTGACGCATTGCGGAAGAACGGTGTGCCTGTCTCCATGCGTGAGTTCCTTATTTTTATCGAAGGAATGAAGGCTGGATTGGCTACCTATGACTTAAACGCCTTCTACTATTTAGCGCGTGTTTCCATGGTTAAAGATGAACGCAACATCGACAAGTTCGATCGCGCCTTCGCAGCTACCTTTGAAGGCTTGGACAACATCAAACTAGAACAGGTACTTAAAGCTGTTGATATTCCAGCTGATTGGCTGACCAAGATGGCGGAAAAACACCTTTCAGCTGAAGAAAAGGCTGAAATCGAAGCTTTGGGCGGTTTTGAAAAACTGATGGAGACGTTGAAGAAACGCCTCGAGGAACAAAAAAAGCGCCATCAAGGTGGCAGTAAGTGGGTTGGTACCGCTGGCAACTCACCATTTGGCGCATATGGCTATAATCCCGAAGGCGTTCGGATTGGCCAAAACGAAAGCCGCCATCAGCGCGCCACCAAAGTGTGGGACAAGCGTGAATTTAAGAATATGGACGACACGGTTGAACTGGGAACCCGCAACATCAAAGTTGCCCTAAAGCGCCTGCGTAAATGGGCACGCGATGGGGCCGCTGAAGAACTTGACCTAAACGGGACCATTCGCGCGACGGCCGAAAACGGATATTTAGATGTAAAAACCCGCCCCGAACGGCGCAATGCTGTGAAAGTATTGCTGTTTTTGGATGTGGGCGGTTCCATGGACCCGCACATCAAAGTAGTTGAGGAACTATTTTCAGCTGTACGAACAGAATTCAAACATCTGGAACACTTCTATTTCCACAACTGCCTGTATGAGGGCGTTTGGCGCGATAACAGCCGCCGTTGGGATGCTCAGCTGGAAACAGCCGAGGTTCTCAGAACCTATGGGCCTGATTATAAATGTATCTTTGTTGGTGATGCATCAATGTCGCCTTATGAAATTGCCTACCCTGGAGGAGCCAATGAGCATTGGAACGCTGAAAGTGGTCAGGTTTGGTTAGAGCGCGCCCGCGATCAATGGAACAGCCATCTTTGGATCAACCCAGTCCCTGAAAAGTACTGGACTTACACCCATTCCATTCAAATGGTCCAAGAGATTTTTGGTACGGATCGCATGGTTGGCATGACGCTTTCAGGCCTTGAAAAAGGAATGAAGGGGTTGACACGTTAGGTTTCACGATGGAACCGCTCGACCCGGAATATTACGATATCACTATTCGTATATTTACCATACCTTTCAACGCTTTGTCTTTTTTCAGTCACATTTTTCAATATCTGAAACAGATATCAATACATTATCTAGGTGTCTTCGCTATGAACGCTACCCTTACCGCTGTCCTTCTTCTCTCAACAACTTTCGAAGCCGGTTGCGCTGAGAATACCGTGACCCGACAGATCGGTACAAATGTTTCAGCATCCCTTGTTTCATTTACCGATATTTCACAGCATGAAAATACAGTTTCGCGTCAGGCCGATGCTTTGAGTGACTTAAGCCAAGACTTTGTGCGCGCATCAATGATCAAGGGGGCCAAAATTGGTACCACAGTTGGTTGTGGATTGGCATTGGTCTCAGCTGCAACCGCCAAAAATGTGTTGGTGGAGCCGTTAGAGGTGGTGCCGCTGGTGCTTGGGTAGGTCATCATTCAGGAAAGGCGCAAATTGTGAGGTTGAACTAGTCAATCCAAATCAACTGGTGCGCAGTATTCGAAAACCGAATAACACAATCAAAGAGCTAACGGGCTCACTCCCTGGCCTACTGGCCGCTCAGAATAAAGAACTTGAGGCGCTTTCATTCGGCCGGGGATATGGGGGCAATTTCTCAAGCGCACTATATAAAAATCTATACCGAAATTCAAATAAACCGCACTGCATCGGCAGAGTCCCTGACACTCAGTGCGTCACAAGCGAACTTAGCCACTGACAATCTGGAAAGTGCAGCGACCCGCGGCCAGACTGGTATTGAATGGCACTTTGGCGAGACAAGAAACATGGCAGAGCAAGCAGAGTCAGCGCTGCCTTCGATTTCACTTTTGTGATTTCGCAGCTAAAAAAAATTTTCCTGAACAGGTTGCCCACATTGAAAAGAGCGGCCTGTTTTAATTTAAAACGTTGACACATACCGATGTGACACATCTGCAAAGGATGGCCAATGCGCCACGTGAATATGAGGCACTTGCACCCATTATTTCCTCGCGCAACCTTTGCCCGACAGGGCAAAAAAATGTGCGCCATCTACGCTAAGGCCTGCGCCTGATCGTCGCCGAGGAGCTTAAAACCATAGACTCTTTAAAACGAGACAAAAGGCTTGCCACCTTTGCAGACTTTAAAACACTTTTTACCAGCCATCTGCGAGGCATCAGTCTCAGCAAACCCATGGCCGATATCATAGAAAATTGCTTCTGCATCGCTCATATCTAATCCTCTGTCTTGGTTCACGCAGTAAACGCACACCTTTCGTCTACTTCAAATCTACGTTAAAACATTGCGCAAGCGCCTTTCCCTCCTTTAGCGTGGTGTTATGTCAAATGCACCCATCACCCATATTGATCTGACCAGCTTTCTGGCCGATCCATATCCCACGCTTGCACATATGCGCGCAAAAGCACCTATCACATATGTACCTGAATTAGATGCGACCTTATTCACCCGGCGTGATGATATCCACAGGCATGAGAAACGCATTGAGGTGTTTTCATCTATCCAGCCAGACGGCTTGATGACTCAACTGATGGGCCAGAACATGATGCGCAAAGACGGCGAGGAACACCTCGCTGAACGCCGCGCATTGTTTCCCGCATTAAGCCCTCGCACCGTTAGAGAACATTGGAAGCCCATTTTTGAAGCCGCTACGATTGACCTGCTGCAAACCCTTGCACCCAATGGCAAATGTGATCTGATTCGAGATTTCGCAATGCCTGTATCTGCCGCGGCATTGCGTGCAATCACGGGCTTGGAATCCATGAGCAATTTGGAAATGGACACGGTCAGTCAGGCCATGATTGACGGGTGCTCAAATTTTGAAGGTAAAAAGAAAGTCACAAAGTGCTGCAAAAAAGCGACCCACCTCATAGATGACCATATCAAATTTGCACGTGAAAACTCACCTCAACGAAGCGCGCTTAAGGTCATGGACGACGCGGGTCTCAGTGATGAAAGTCTGAATGCCAATATCAAGCTTATCATTTCAGGTGGCCAGAATGAGCCGCGTGATGCCATCGCTGGTACCATCTGGGCATTGATAAACCACCCTAGCCAATTGCAGCTGATTCGCAGCGGCCAAGCCACGTGGCTAGATGCCTTCAATGAATATGCACGCTGGATGGCCCCTATTGGTATGTCCCCGCGTGTAGTAGTCAAAGAGGACACCATTGAAAATATCACACTGCATCCTGAAGATCGGGTGTTCTTCATGTTTGGCTCGGCTGGACGTGATGAAACCTATTTTTCTGCACCAGATACCTTTGATATTTCGCGCATCACCCAACCCGCCATCAGTTTTGGTGCTGGACCACATTTCTGCGCAGGTGCATCCGCTGCGCGATGCCTGATCAGCGAGGTGGCCCTACCGCTTGCATTTCAACACCTGCCGAACCTGAGACTGCTGGAAACCGTTCCATTCAAAGGCTGGGCGTTCCGCGGCCCAACAAAAATGAATGTTGCTTGGGATAGATGAGACTGACCGTTGCGATCTGCACCGCGTAGCCCCATATCTATCACATGTTGAAACTTACCCCGATTCTACTCGCCCTTATCTATGGGCTTGCGATGTACCGCTTTTCTGCGTGGCAAACAGCAAAACGATTAGATGAGCAATCCATGGTCTTAAATGACCCAATGCTAGGTCAATTGAGTGATCAAATGGCCAGCGCTTTAGACTTGCCTAAAATTCGAATACATATTTATGAGATAGACCAAATCAACGGCTTGGCCGCGCCAGATGGGCGTATTTTTATCACTCGCGGCTTTTATCAAAAATTTCAAAACGGTGAAGTTAGTGCGGATGAACTGGCCAGTGTCATTGCACATGAGTTGGGCCATGTTGCCCTTGGGCATTCGCGCCGTCGTATGATCGACTTCTCGGGTCAAAACGCACTACGTACGATTCTTTCCATGGTTCTAGGGCGTTTCATACCGTTCGTCGGGGTTTGGATCGCCAACATGCTGACATCGATGTTAGCTGCGCGCCTTAGTCGTTCTGACGAATACGAGGCGGACGCTTATGCAGCGGCACTACTCACCAAATCAGGCATTGGCACAGCAGGTCAGATTTCACTGTTCCAAAAGCTGGACACAATGAGTGGTTCAATGAACGGTCATGCACCAGCGTGGTTGCTTAGTCACCCTAAGACAAGCGAACGGATCGATGCGCTGAACAAGTTGCAAACTCGTTGGGGCACAACTACCAATTGATCGCTTGCAGGGCTTTGTATTCGGCCTTCTGACGTCCGCTCCAACGTGCTGTGATAACAAACCCCTCATCAGTTTGCGTCTCTTCCAGAACGACCTCGTTTGCAAACAACCAAGCGCGTTCGCGACCTTTTGCAAAGGACAAGGTTAAGTCTTCGGTGATCAACGCGCCTTGCAAAGCCTCGGCAATCGCTTCCATCAATACTTGGGTACCAGCACCGCTGATTGCCGATGTGGCATAAACCATTTCGTTGCGTGCAGCACGGGTTCTTACCGCCTCAGCCACCTCGTCATCCAACATGTCTAACTTGTTCCAAACCTCAAAGGTTGGGCGTTCCGCATCAACGCCCAAGACTTTCATGATTTCACGAACATCTCTGGCTTGTTCTTCAGACTCTGGGTGGCTGATGTCACGCACGTGACAAATCACGTCAGCGGCAAGCACTTCTTCCAATGTCGCACGGAAAGACGCCACCAACTCAGTTGGCAGGTCAGAGATGAATCCAACAGTATCTGACAAGATCACTTCGGGCCCGTCATCCATGATCCAACGGCGCATCGTTGGGTCAAGCGTAGCGAACAACATGTCCTCCGCCATCACATCCGCACCTGTTAGGTAATTAAACAGCGTTGACTTACCAGCGTTGGTGTACCCTACAAGAGCCACGATCGGATAAGGAACCTTTTTGCGCGCAGCACGGTGCAACGCGCGTGTTTTCACTACTTTATCAAGCTGACGGCGTAAGCGCACCAATTGGTCATCAATTGCGCGGCGATCAGACTCAATTTGCGTTTCACCCGGACCACCAACAAAGCCCAGGCCACCACGTTGACGTTCAAGGTGGGTCCAAGCACGCACAAGACGGGTGCGTTGATAGGTGAGTGCCGCCATTTCGACCTGCAACACGCCCTCACGGGTGGCCGCACGTTCGCTAAAAATTTCAAGGATCAGACCGGTGCGATCCAAGACCTTCACGCCCCATTCCTTTTCAAGGTTGCGTTGTTGAACAGGCGTGACTTTACCATCAATTAAAACAAGATCGATATCAGCCTCTTCAAAAACGTCATGAAGCTCTTTGATCTTACCAGAACCAAATAATATACCGGCATGCGGTTTGGGCAGACGAACTGCATCGCTGCCAATAACGTCTAGCTCGCTCAGGGCATTTGCTAAAGAAACCGCTTCTGCCAAAGACAGGGCCGCATTGCGGCGAAGATGATCTGATTTAATATCAGGATGAAGCACCCACGCGCGGGTCAATACCGGCCCGTCGGTGTTATCTATCTGGAACTGCTCTTTGCTCAATCTTGGTCTTCGCCCTCATATAAGCTGATTGGCTGGCTAGGCATAATGGTCGAAATCGCATGCTTATATACAAGCTGTGATTGACCGTCGCGGCGCAATAGAACGCAAAAGTTGTCGAACCATGTAATCACGCCTTGCAGCTTTACGCCGTTGATGAGGAAGATCGTTACTGGAACTTTAGTCTTGCGAACGTGGTTAAGGAACGCGTCCTGTAGGTTTTGTCTATCCGAAGCCATTGCATTTTCGCCTTTTTTTAAGTTATTTGCGGACCAAATCACTTTTTATTATATTATGAATAAGGATTTAAGGAGTTTCTAGCCCCAAAAACGCCGGGAGGGTAGCTAACTTACCCGTCGTTTCCTATCCGCGCCACAAATCTGGTGTCAAAAGTGCTATAATGGCGAGGATTTCAAGACGACCTAGAACCATAGCGCTAACAAAAACAGATTTAGCGAAACTATTTAGTTCTATAATCCTAATCGGTGTGTCCCCCCCCATTTCCAGCAGCGGACCCGTTGTAGACAAGCTGGCGATCGCCATCACAACGGCCTCTTCAAAGGATGCGCCCGATGCAGCCAACAAAATTGTAACAACGGCCAGTGACAACGCCAATAACATGAAAAAGATCCACGCTATGAATGCGCCATTCTTCTGAAGGCGTTTGCCCATTGAATCTGCATTGCTAATGGACGACGGGTGTACCAACCGCTCCATTTCGCGACGACCATTGCGATACAGCGCAAAAACCCGCAACAATTTCACACCCCCGGCCGTTGTCGCGACGCCGCCGCCCATGAGGCATAACCCCATTAGAATTAAGCCAGGTGTCGCAAGACCGGACCATTGCTGCGCATCACCCCATGAATTGCTCGAAAACCCCGTCGTCGTTAAAAATGACATTACGGTAAACAAAGCACCCCAAAAAGCGCGCCCCGCATCTAACAAGGTGGTCTCAGCCTCAACATCGAAGGAAGCCAACCAATGACGTAAAAACAAAACAGACGGAACACCTATGACCAGCGCCATCCCAATTCGAAATTCGGGGTCGTGCAATATACCGCCACTTTCGCTTGTTACCGTATCGCTGGAGAACGTCAGACGAGACAATGCAAACAGCATGAACAATACCATAAGGATTTCGCCAGCGATGCCCGATTCTCCGGTCAAACCACCCACCGGAGAAATACCTGATGTCGCTAAGATCGACATGGCATGGCAAAGCGCCACAAGGGACTCGTCCCCACTGACCCACAGAAGAGCCCATAAAAGCCAGGTCAAACCGAAATAGATCGGGAACAGTGCTCCAACAATCTTAATCATCTTAAGACGGCTTTCGGTTTGACCCACTTTCACCTGCCCGACAGCGCGCCGCCCGGGTTCGGCACGGGCCGTGATCTCAAACCCGCCCAAATTAAGCGGCGCAAGGATAGCAGAGGCAGCCACCCACATGATTAAACCGCCCATCCAACCAACCAGCGCCCGCCACAAATGCAGCGGACGGTTCAAGCGTTCTGGATCATCAAAAAGCGACGCACCTGTCGTGGTGATTGAGCTTACCATTTCAATGTAAGAGTTGAAAAAACTGGTTGTTTGAAGTGATTCATAAAAAGGAACCGCAAGGATCAACGGTAGGAATACAAAAAAAGAGAACAAGGACATCAATGGTCCCAATGCACCATGCCCAGGCATTCGGCCATGGTGAGCCATCGAAATTAGTACAAATATGATAATTCCAAGAAGCCCAGAATATAGGAATGCCCTGCCCGTCTCCAGTTCACGCAAAACTCCTGCATAACTTGCAGGGATCAACATAAGCACAGAGGCCAGCCCAAAAAACAAAAGAAATAAAGGGAGATGGAAAAGTTGCTCAAAAAAACCAAACTTTTGTTTCATATCAGAAAAAGTCGATTGAAACTTGCATCAATCGTTCCACTTCGGGGACGTCTTTTGTCAGTGCAAACAAGGCAATTACATCGCCCTCATCGATCCGAGTGTCACCCATCGGACGGATGACTTTGCCACCTTTGCGCAAGGCCCCGACCAGAACGCCCTCAGGAAAATCAATATCTGCAATCCGTTTGCCAGCCATAGGTGAGGTCGAAAGTACTTCTGCTTCAATCACCTCGGCCTCCGCATCCCCAATCGAATAAACGGCCCGTACACGGCCATGACGGATGTGGCGCAATATCGAGCTAACGGTCGTGGCGCGCGGATTTATATAGGCATCAATACCCAGCGGTCCCATCAACGGGACCAAGGTTGGGTCATTGATCAGAGCGATCGCATACGGGCATCCCTCAGATTTGGCGCGAACTGCCGCCAGCATATTTGTCTTATCATCGTCAGTGACTGCCAACATGGCATCAGCTCGGCTTACGCCTGCTTCTGTCAGCAATGAAACGTCCAAACCATCGCCGTGAAGCACAATGGTCCGTTCCAGTGCTTCAGCGGCGATTTCCGCACGTTTACGGTCTTTTTCAATAATTTTTGCACGCACACGATCGGTTCGGGTTTCCAATTCAGTTGCCACTGCTAGTCCGACATTACCACCCCCGACCATCACAACGCGTTCTTGTTTGGCCATACGTTTACCAAACACTTCCATCGTACGCGGAACGTCTTCAACATGTGCAAATACGTAACATTCATCGCCCACAAACAGCTGATCGCCTGGATTGGGTGAAAAAAGTGCTCCGTCACGGCGCACACCAACCACAACCGCACGCAACGTTGAAAACAAGTCTGTCAATTGGCGCAGCGGCGTGTGAACCACTGGACATTCTTCTTCAATCAGAATGCCCAGCAATTGGGCCTGCCCGTCCATAAAACGCTCTGTATCAAAAGCCGCTGGTGCCGACAGACGCTGCAACGCAGCAGTCGCGACTTCACGCTCTGGACTGATTACAACGTCGATTGGCATGTGCTGTCGGCGATAGAGGTCAGAATAAATCGCATCCAAATAGGATTGGCTTCGCAAGCGCGCGATCTTGCGATTTACACCAAAGATCGAGTGCGCAACTTGGCAGGTGACCATGTTCACTTCGTCGGAATGAGTCGCCGCAATAATCATGTCCGCATCGCGTGCACCCGCTCGATCTAAAACATCAGGATAGCTGGCAAAACCAGCGACACCTTGAACATCCAACGAATCTGTAGCTCTACGAACCAATTCGGGATCCTGATCAACTACGGTTACGTCATTGCTTTCGCCTGAAAGATGGCGGGCAATTTGCCACCCGACCTGACCTGCACCGCATATGATGACCTTCATGGGTTCATCCTTTGACTTGTTGTCGCACTTTGGATCATTTGAATGACAGAAGGCCTAAGTCGGGTCAATTCAATTAGCATTATAACCCAACTTGGACTTCTCCCTTACCTATTATCCACCACCTTCTTCAATATGGGCGACCCGCGCACCAGCCTTGGCCGAGGTCACGACACCCAATGATTTGAGTTTGCGGTGCAACGCACTGCGCTCCATTCCAACAAAATTAGCAGTTCGGCTTATGTTGCCACCAAAACGGTTAATCTGCGTCAAAAGATATTCACGTTCAAACGCCTCACGCGCTTCGCGAAGTGGCAAGGTCGCTAATGCACCTGATAGAACGACGCGCCCCTCCTCATTGCTACTTTCTACCTCACCGGGCAATTCAAGGGCCTCAATCGGGCCGGAATCATCGCTTAGGATCAAGACACGTTCGATCAGGTTTTTCAGCTGACGTACGTTGCCAGGCCAAACCATCGTTTGCATCAAGGCAGATGCATCACCGCTCAACTCACGCAGCGAAAGACCCTGGTTCGTGTTACATTCCTTGATGAAATATTCAGCCAGCAATGGAATGTCTTCGCGTCGATCTTCAAGAGAAGGTACAGAAATAGGTACAACGTTCAGGCGGTGGAACAACTCTTGGCGGAATCGTTCCGCCTCAATCTCGACCTCAAGGTTTCGGTTCGTGCTAGAGATCACACGTAGATCAACGCGCACTTTCTCCGAACCACCAACCCGCAGGAACTGTTGATCGACCAAGACGCGCAGGATTTTCGTTTGGGTTCCCAAAGGCATATCCGCAACTTCGTCAAAATAAATTACGCCACCATTGGCCTGCTCAAGTAAGCCGGTCTCAACTCCACGTTCTGCTCCTTCACGACCAAAAAGCATTTCTTCCATTTGCTCAGACGTCACCCCTGCACAGTGAACAGTCACAAACGGTGCACTAGCACGGTTGGAATTGGCGTGAATATAACGCGCAGCAACCTCTTTGCCGCTTCCTGCAGGTCCACTTAGCATAACGCGGCTATTCGATTTGGTCACCTTGTCCAATTGTCCAATCAATGTACGGAAGGATGCCGAGCCACCAATCATTTTAGACTGTACACCATCTTGGCGTTTCAGGCTTTGGTTTTCCCGGCGCAGACGGCTAGTTTCCATCGCACGTCGGATAACCACCAAGAGTTGTTCGATATTGAAGGGTTTTTCGATGAAGTCGTAGGCTCCCTGCTTGATTGCAGCGACTGCAATCTCGATATTCCCGTGCCCGGAAATAATAACCACAGGAACGTCAGGGTTTTCACGTTTCACCGTTTTTAGGATATCAATCCCATCCATGCGGCTGTCTTTGAGCCAAATATCAAGGATCATAAGTGCAGGTGGTACAGCATCAATTGCTGCGATCGCATCATCTGAATTGCCCGCCAAGCGCGTAGTAAATCCCTCATCCTTCAGGATTTCAGAGATGAGTTCGCGGATATCGCGTTCGTCGTCTACAATCAGTATGTCGCTCATGGGTTTATGCCTTCTTATTTATTATTGGCTGCTGATAAGTCTGTTGGGGACAATGGCAGCTGAACAACCGCCAAAGCCCCGAAATGATTTTGACCGTCAAAAACAGGTGCGTTGTGCAGCTGTAAAGTTCCGCCGTGTTCTTCGATGATTTTCTTTACGATAGGCAGCCCAAGGCCAGTGCCCTCGCTGCGCGTAGTGACATATGGTTCGAACAATCGGGCACGGTCTTCTGGTAGTCCAATACCGTTGTCTGCAATTGTAATACAGGCTTGTCCTTCATCTTTGGCGACCTCAATAACAATCTGTGGCACCAAATTATCAGGTGCGCCCTTTTTGATCAAAGTTTCGATGGCTTCACCTGCGTTCTTGATCAAATTCGTCATAGCCTGTGAAATCATCGTGTCGTCAAATTCAGCCATCAAAGTATCGTCAAAGCCTGCCAGCTTAATATCAACGTCGGGTTGGCCAAGGCGTTGCAAGACAACTGCATCGCTGACGAGTTTGGCCAAGTCATGCGTTTTGCGATCTGGCTCTGGCATACGCGCAAATTTTGAAAACTCGTCAACGATACGCCGCAAATCGCCCGTCTGGCGAATGATCACACCAGTCATTTGTTCCAAATCTTCACTTTCGTCCCCCAGTTTGGGCGAGAATTTGCGTCTGATCCTTTCAGCACTCAGCTGGATTGGTGTCAGTGGGTTTTTGATTTCGTGTGCGATACGACGCGCCACATCGCCCCAAGCCGCCGTGCGTTGAGCGCTGACCAAATCGGTAACGTCGTCAAAGGCCACAACGAACCCTTCAAGGACATCTGCCTCATTGCGTCGTGTTGCCATGCGGACCAGAAGGTTCTCAAGTTGTCCATTTCGGCTTACTTTGACTTCGCTTTGCGCTACCTCACTCGGACCTTTACGCAAAACCTCGAAAAGCGCCCCAAATTCCGGCACAGCAACGGACAATGGCACTGTCTGTTGGTCTTCGTGCCAATCCAACAAACGAGCCGCGGAACGATTCACAAAGGCGACCCGCCCTTCAGGATCGAGCCCAACAACACCAGAGGTGACAGAGCTAAGAACGGAGTCAAACATCCGACGGCGGCGTTCGATCTGACCCGTGTTGTCCAATAAGGTTTCGCGCTGCCCCTTTAGTTGTCGGGTCATTTGGTTGAAATAGCGGCCAAGCATCGCAATTTCGTCGTCACCGTCCTCTTCACGAACCTGTACGCCCAGATCCCCTGCCCCGACCCTTTGGGCAGCGCCAGTAAGACGCCCGACAGGGCCAGAAAGACGTTCAGCGAAACCAAGCCCCAGCCAAATAGCACCAAGAATAAGGATCACCGCAAAGGCCAAATACAGCAGGCCAAACTCGAACAACCGCTTGCCGCGGTCGCTTTCCAACTGTTGGTACAGGCGTACCGTTTTCTGTGTTTCGTCCAACAAGGATAAGATCTCCCCGTCCACATCGCGGGTTACATATAAAAACCGATCTGGGGAGCTTTTCAGCGGAACCAAAACCCTGAATTCATTGTTGAACCAGTCCTGAATGATCGCAAGATCGCTTTCACGGGCAACGGCCATTTCACGGGCATCTGGCGGCTCAAAATCAAATAGGTATGAACGATCTCCCCTCGCACGAATGGTCGCTGTGCCATCAACCAGATATGCCTCACGCAGCCCACGCTGAATTTTACGTTGCTCAACACCAAGCAACTCACTGTCGCTCAGTTCGATCTGTTGACGACGTACTATGTCCATACGTGCCGCTAAGGCCCGAGCATCCTCAATCAGGCCCTCTCGTTGCTCTTGTTCATAGGCTTCGGCCGCGGCCAACGAGAACCCAACAACATTGCGTACGCGTTCGGAAAACCAGCCCTCAAGCGCGATATTAATCGTCAACATCGCGAACACAGCGACAATAACTGTTGGGAAAAGGGCCAACGCCGCGAACACTGCCGTTAGCCGAAGATGAAGACGCGATCCCGCAGATTGCGCGCGACGCGCGGCAACAATACGTGCCACTTGTGCTAGAACCAAAGCGGCGATTACCAAAATGTAGACAACGTCTGCCAAAAGAATGAAACGAAGGGATAGATCGTTGGACCCTTGGTCCAATGGACCCAATATTAGAAAGGTCGCAAGTGCAAAAATTGGCCCTAAGACCACCAACCCAATCGTCGCAAGACCACGTGCACGACGCTGTCTATGCAGCTTCCGAAGGGTGTCTACCCAAGGCGTATGACGTGTTGGGATTGCCACCAGACCCTACCTAATTGGTGCGGTGAAATTGGCTTCCACCGCTACATCTCGTGGTTGATAACATGGGTCCGTTATGAACGCCACAGTTTCTGTGGCTATTTTACATCAACTTTCGACCTCTCGTGACCTCAATCTCAAGCTCTGTAATCTTCTTACGCAGCGTGTTTCGATTGATCCCTAAAAGATCAGCACATTTAGCCTGATTGCCGTGTGTTGCGTCCAATGCGATCTCGATTAAAGGCACCTCAATCTCACGCAAAATACGGCCATACAAACCATTCGGGGGCAACATATCCCCATGTAGGTCGAAATATCGCTGAAGATGACGCCCAACGGACGCACTTAACTTTTCGGTGTCAGTTGCACCACCGCGCAATGGGACAAGATCAGGCTGATGGCCCAGCACTTGCTGCACTTCTGCCGCCGTAATTTCAAGGCTTCGACTAGTAAGCCCCAATCGCTTCACGGCATTTTCGAGTTGGCGCACATTGCCTGGCCAGCTGTAAGTGCGAAAAATTTCAGCCGCAGCCTCCGACAGGCTACGAATGACGCTCCCTGCTTGTTCGATCCGGCCAAGAAAATGTTCGGCAAGCAATGGAATATCATCGACCCGTTCGCGCAACGATGGCACGTTTAAAGTTGCGCCACTTAGGCGATAATACAGATCTTTACGCACAGTGCCATTTTCCATTGCTCCTGTTAAATCGGACTGGCTTGTCGCTAAGAACCGCGGCACATATTCGCCTGGCGTGTCCATCATCCGCACGATACGCGCCTGTATCTCATCAGATATGTCCGCGATTTCGTCAATCAATAGTGTACCGCCCTTAACCCGCGCTAACACGCGCGCGGGCCCCTCAAGGTCTTGCAAATCCACCGACGTCACGGTCACGAAGGGCAAAGTGCGCCGGTCTGAAAAGTCGTGGATAGCGCGCCCAATCAACGACTTTCCAGTACCACTTTCACCCCAAACAAGCACAGGTAAATCCGTGTTCATTACACGGGCAACGACGCGGTAAAGCGATTGCATGACATCGGTTCGACCAACCAATGGCAACTCTTCAGGTCGTTCTTGAGCGACTTCTACAGGCGCACTGCGGTGTTGGCCACGCAACTCCAGCGCCCGCGCTGTCCGCTTCATTAGGTCAGGCAAATCAAAGGGTTTGGGCAGATAGTCGTAAGCTTCCGCCTCCGCTGCTTTGATCGCAGTCATGATGGTGTTCTGTGCCGAAATAACAATCACGGGCAAACCGGGACGGTCCTCAGCAATCTTTGGCAGCATCTCAAGGCCATTTCCGTCAGGCATAACAACGTCAGTAATAACTACGTCGCCTTTGCCCTCAGCCACCCAACGCATTAGCGTCGTTAGACTCGACGTGGCATGTACCTTACAGCCTGCTCGTGTCAGCGCTTGGGTCAAAACTGTGCGAATGGTGCGATCATCATCTGCGACCAATACTGTGCCGTCCATGATTTAATCCTTCTTTATTTTGTTGGATGCCTGCTCTTTGCAGCGCGGTAGTGAAATACGGAAAATTGTGCGCCCCGGTATAGATGAGACCGAAATCCATCCACCGTGGTCTGAGATAATTTTGCTGACCAAGGCAAGACCAAGGCCCGTCCCATTTTCCTTGCCGGAAACAAAAGGATCGAAAATATCATCCTTGATCCCCTCAGGAAGCCCCGGACCATCATCGATAATCTCAATTTGCAAAGGCAAAGAGTGGCCCGAGCCATCAGAGCGTCGCAAACGGAAAGAGTGCTCAAAGTAACTGTGCAAACGGATTGTACCGCCTCCTTCGCCTGCAACTTCGGACGCATTCTTAAGAAGGTTTTGAATGACCTGTAGCAATTGGTCTGGATCACCCGATGCAGCTGGCAATGACGGATCATAGTCTTCAATGATCTTCATATTTGCACCGAACCCCAGCAAAGCAGAGCGGCGCGCGCGGTCTAGAACATCATGGATGTTGACTGACTGCATTTCGGTTACGCTAAGGTTTCCAAACTGCTCAACCTGTTCGAGCAACTTAACAATTCGCCGGCTTTCTTCAACAATTAAATCAGTTAGTTCAAGGTCTTCTGGCGCAAGGTTCATGCTAAGCAATTGTGCAGCCCCTGTAATACCGGCCAACGGGTTCTTGATCTCATGGGCCAACATTTCAGCCATGCCAATCGCTGATTTCGCTGCCGACTTTACAGTATCATTCTGTGTCATTCGCCCCGCCAACTCGCGCGGCGAAATCATGAGGATCATCTGACCCTCAGAACCAATCAGTGGTGCGATCTGTAAGGCACATTGCAAAGGTGCACGTTGACCACTGCCAACATCCACGTCGTTTACAAACAGCGGTGTCCCATTTTCACGGGCATGCGCAAACGCTTCTTCAAGGGGTGCATCAATTGCAATCTGATCCCATAATGGTACCCCACGCACATTCTTGGCGGAAACATTCAAGAAACCTTCGGCGGCAGAATTGATATCAAGGATTTTGTCATCAGGCCCGATAAGAACCCCAGGAACAGGCAAAGATGCCCAGATATTTGGATCGCTCATTCTGCGCCCCCTTCCATTGCTTCGGGGATCATCTTCATGACCTCACGAGCATCTTTTTCGGTTAGAATTTTGCGGCGCAATTCAGCTTGCGTTCCAGCTGTATCCATGAACCAACCAAGGTGCTTGCGCGCCATACGCAGCCCCATCTTTTCGCCGTAAAAATCGATCATCGCCAAATAGTGACCAATCACCATATTCGCCAAAGCCTTCCCCGTTGGGATCACAGGTGCCGGCGTGCCAAATAAGGCATGTGCAACTTCGGCAAGTAACCAGGGGCGTCCTTGTGCACCACGCCCAATCATTATGCCGTCCGCGCCTGAGTGCTCAAGCGCCATACGCGCCGTGGCAATATCGACGATATCGCCGTTCGCAATGACTGGGATCGAAACGGCGTCTTTGACCGCACTAATAGCTTTCCAATCCGCACTGCCTTTGTAGAACTGGCACCTTGTGCGTCCGTGGATCACAACACGCTGTATGCCCGCCGCCTCGGCGCGGCGTGCGATGTCAGGTGCGTTCAGCAGGTCATCATCCCAACCAAGTCGGGTTTTAAGTGTCACAGGGACGTCTACGGCTGCGACCACAGCCTCAATCAAGCTAAGCGCATGATCGGGTATCTTCATCAGCGCAGATCCAGAGTAACCGCTAACCACCTTTTTTGCAGGACAACCCATGTTGATGTCGATCACCTTGGCACCCTGCGCTTCAACCATCTTGGCCGCTTCTGCCAGTGGTTCGGGCTCACGGCCTGCCAACTGAACTGCTGTGCCCACGTGCCCTAGCCCCAGCTCTGCTTTCTCACGGCTGCCCATCGTCTGGTTCAGCATATCGTGGCTGGCAATCATTTCGGACACGACCATGCCCGCCCCAAAGGACGAAACCAAATTACGAAATGGCAGGTCTGTGATTCCGGCCAAAGGGGCCAACATTACAGGTGGGTTTAGGGTCATTGGATCGGTCAAGGCGTGGAATCCCATAGTACTTGATATGATTTAACGGGTTTTGTTCGGCTCACTCAATCCGTGCGCCGCAATTAGACGCTCAATAAACAATCTAACGCACAAAAAATAGGCATATATGCCAATATTTGCCACCAAGGCTACAACTGCGTAAAGAATGAGGATGATGAAACGAACCCAAATATGAGTAACGCAGCCTTAATCGTTGCTGCTGGACGTGGTACACGTGCGGGTGGTGAGGTGCCAAAGCAATGGCGTAAAATCGCAGGTCAGCCTGTGATTGTTCATACCCTGCAAGCATTTGCCGCCCACCCCGCGATTTCCAGCGTTATCTTGGTTCTGCATCCAGATGACCTGCACCTTGCACCCGACATCAACGGCTTGACCGTCACCACTGGTGGGACTGAGCGTTCGGATTCGGTTAAGCTGGGCCTTCAAGCAATTCCAACGGGTACAAAAACCGTTCTAATACACGACGTTGCACGGCCATGCGTGACGGACCAAACCATCACCAACATTATCGCTGCTCTTGAAACAGCCGATGGCGTGGCACCGGCACTTGCTGTGACAGACGCACTTTGGAATGGTGCGGGTGGAATAGTTACGGGCACCCAAGATCGCAATGGATTGTTCCGCGCACAAACACCCCAAGGCTTTAAACTAGACGCAATCACCGCAGCCCACGCTGCATTTGTTGGCGTTGCAGTCGATGACGTCGAAGTCGCCCGTGCAGCTGGAATTACAGTTGCGATTGTTGATGGAGACGAAGACAATCTAAAGATCACCTTACCCGCTGACTTCGCGCGAGCAGAACAAATATTAGAGAGACGCAATGGACATTAGACTAGGCAACGGATTTGACGTGCACGCCTTTGGACCCGGCGACCATGTCACCCTATGTGGCGTTAAAGTTCCGCACACCCACGGACTGGTTGGGCACTCGGATGCTGACGTTAGTATGCACACGGTGACCGATGCTATCTACGGCGCATTAGCCAAGGGTGATATTGGGCAGCACTTTCCGCCAAGCGACCCACAATGGAAGGGTGCAGAAAGCCATATCTTCCTAACGCACGCGGTTGAGTTGGCGAAAAGCATAGGCTTTTCAATATCTAACGTCGATTGCACCTTGATCTGTGAGTTCCCCAAAATCGGCCCACGCAGTCACGGAATGCGCGTTGAAATGGCGCGCTTGATGGGGATGGATCTGGACCGCGTGTCGGTCAAAGCCACGACATCCGAGCGCTTGGGCTTTACCGGACGGGGTGAAGGGATCGCCTGCATTGCAACTTGTACACTGGTGAAATTATGAAACTTGCAACGATGATCGGTACCCTCATGGGGGTTGGATATATCCGTCCTGCACCGGGCACTTGGGGCTCGTTTGTTGCCCTACCTTGGGCGTGGCTGGTTCATATCATTGGCGGCTTTCCGCTTTTGCTCATCGGCACCATTGCTGCGTTTTTTAAGGGCTGGTGGGCCACGTCCAAGATGACAGAAGGGTCAGATGACCACGATCCGTCAGAAATCGTCATCGACGAGCTGGTGGGTCAATGGATTGCCCTGATGCCTTTGTCCTTTGCAGCATGGAACAGCGAAATTCCAATTCACATAATGTGGCCTGGCTGGATCGCGGCATTTGCCCTGTTTCGCCTGTTCGACATTTGGAAGCCATGGATTATCGGCTGGGCTGACAAACGTGGCGATGCGCTAGGTGTTATGCTGGATGATGTCATCGCAGGCGTCTTTGCCGCCATCGGCGTGATTGTTATGGCCGGTGTTGCACACAGGCTATTCATCGGATGAATCTTGCCACACGAATACTTGATTTAGCGAAACAAAGCCAAATAATGATTGCCACCGCAGAAAGTTGCACTGGCGGCATGGTTATGGCCGCACTGACTGATATCGCCGGATCGTCAGCAGTGGCTGAGCGTGGATTTGTCACCTACACTAACAATGCCAAGATGCAGATGCTGGGTGTTTCTGGTGCCACATTAGACGCACACGGTGCCGTCAGCGAACAGGTGGCCGCAGAGATGGCAACGGGTGCACTGCGCAATTCTGAGGCCACTTTGAGCGTTTCAATCACGGGCATCGCAGGACCGGGTGGATCAGATCATAAACCCGAAGGTCGCGTTTGCTTTGGCATCGCCGATAACAAAAACTGCGTGACAGAGACTGTCGAATTTGGGGCGTTGGGTCGGACCAATGTACGTGAAGCGGCACGTGACCATGCCCTGCAAAAGTTACTGGATCGACTGAACCAAAAAAGCAGGATCATTCCCTAAATCCAACGTAGGTATAACGTCGGTATTATGTCGGTATCGCGTCGGTGCAGCCCTACGAACCAAAAAAACCTCAATTCGCACAATTTTTAATCAATCCGACCCTTCGTCCGCTTGATTATTAAGCACTCCGCTTTTCGCCCTCTTTTTAAGCGTTGAAATGTCACTTTGCTGCGTTTTCTAGCCAAAGTTCGTTTAGGACCGCCGCAATTAGACTGATTCCGATGGGAGAATAGATATGAACGGAGCTGATACAGCTTGGATCATCACAGCCACCGCGTTGGTGCTATTGATGACATTGCCGGGCCTTGCCCTTTTTTATGGTGGCCTAGTGCGTGCGCGTAACGTTCTTAGCGTCTTTATGCATTGCTATGCGATTGCCTGCTTAATGAGCGTCTTGTGGTTCTTCTTTGGTTACTCGATCGCATTTGGTGGCGGCGACAGCGGTTACTGGGGTGGCCTGGACAAGATGATGTTGCTTGGCGTTACGTCAGACAGCCTAGCGGGCACATTGCCTGAAGTTCTGTTCTTTGCCTTTCAGATGACATTCGCAATCATTACTCCAGCATTGATTGTTGGTGCATATGTAGAACGTATGCACTTTGGTTTCGTTTTGACCTTCTCAGCAGCGTGGATGTTGTTGTGCTATGCGCCAGTTGTTCACTGGATATGGGGCGGCGGCTTCCTAGCTGACGGTGGCATCTTTGGTGAAACCGGCGTTCGTGATTTCGCGGGTGGTATTGTCGTTCACGAAACCGCAGGTATTGCCGCACTTGTTCTGGCCGTCTTCTTGGGCGCACGCAAAAACCAAAACACACCGCCACATAACCCTGGCATGGTGATGATTGGTGCAGCCCTTCTATGGGTTGGCTGGTTTGGCTTTAACGGTGGTTCACAGCTTGCTGCAGATGGCGGCGCTGCAATGGCGATCACAGTCACACATATCTCAGCAGCAACAGCATCCCTGACATGGGCACTGTGGGAGCGTATCAAATTTGGCCGCGCCTCTTTGGTTGGTATCGTAACTGGTACTATCGCAGGTCTCGCATCCATCACGCCAGCATCTGGTTTTGTCGGTCCGGTTGAGGCCTTGATCATCGGTGCGATCGCTGGTGTTGGTTGCCAAGAAGCGGTAAACTTTATGCGCAACAAATGCAAAATTGACGACACATTGGACGTTTTCGCGGTGCACGGTGTTGGCGGTATCTTTGGTACTATTATGATCGCGGTATTCGATGCCGGTTCATGGACTGCGCAGTTGGGTTCACTCGCAATCGTTGGTATTTATACGCTGGTTGTAAGCGTTGTATTGGTTTTGATCATTCGTTTGTTCATCCCGATCCGCGTCGACGAAGAGACCGAAGTGAACGGTCTTGATCTCGCGGTCCACGGCGAACGTGCATACGACATGAGCAGCTAAACGCTGAGCATCATAGGATAGGTAATGCGGGCCCCCTAGTGGGCCCGTTTTGCATTTAAGAGGGTTGTGAAGGTCTTTAGATCCTCGCCCTGCACTGCGGCCCACAGAGCAATTGCGACTGCTGATCCCACCAATCCGTTTGCCTTTTTCAACAACTTTTCTTTGCGCACTGAAAGCGGCATGGGCGCTGCAAGATCATGGGTGACTGTGTGATCATTAACGTCCGTGACGATGTGCACTTTGGATTGCATCTCAGATAGTGTTTCATCCCCGGTGACTGCTACTTTCTGCGCCAAACGGTTGAGCGACTGATCCTTTGCTGCACCATCATTATACTGCTCAATATCCCCTGTGTTGATCCCTGACAAAGCCATAGCAGCAGTTTGTGAATAACTAAATTTACACTCAAGACCTGTTCGTGGCTCCGCGATATTGCACACAGTCAACCAACGTGGATGCGTGGTTACATGGACGCTTTGGATCGTTTCAGTTTCGACGCTCACATCTGCTAAGGCCTCAAGCATCGCATGTAGACCGTGACAACAGGCGTGGAATTTGTGGCTGACGGTTTCCATTTGCCATTCGCCCTGCCCGATATTTGTTGGGTTGTGCTGACCGTGATGTGTTTCCCCAAATCCAAGCGGACCTTCCAATCCATCGTCCGCAGACGTCATCCCCGATTGCGCCCAAAGCGCTGCTTCGACACCGCAGCGTGCGGCCAGCCCTGCATTCAATGGTTTGCCCATCGTTCCGAATTGGGATTTGAGTCCTGACGCCATCGTGCTTGCCAAGCCAAGTGCCGCGCGAATTTGGGCGTCAGACAGTTTAAGCAAGCGTGCCGCTGCGATCGTTGCACCGAAGGCACCCGCCGTGGCGGTTTGATGATAGCCGATTTGATAATGATCACGCCCCAACCAAAGACCAACGTGGACGGAGGCTTCGGCGCCTATTAGGGCGGCGTCGATCATATCAGGGACCGATGCATCAACGTGCTGCGAAATTGCGAGAGCTGCCGATACCACTGCCACTGAGGGATGCCCGATATGTGCGAAATGCGTGTCGTCGAAATCCAATGCATGGGACAGTGTGCCGTTTATCAGCGCCGTATTGGTCGGTGATCCTGTGTCGCCACCTAGGACTTGGCACGGGCCCTGTGTTGCGTTTGCAGTGACGAAGCCATCAAAACTGCCCTCTGCGGCGCCCGCCAATCCGCAAGCGGCCCAGTCTAACACCGACAATTGCATGACATCGCGCGCACAACTGTTTGGTTGTGCGTTCGCAAAAGCGGTCAGATCGTTGGTAAGGGTCATCTATGGCTCCGGTCAGGTGAACGACCAAAGCGGATTTGCTTAGCCGTAAAGTGAGACAGACCGCGCTTCGAACGCGCGGACAACACGTTGCATCGCCTCGTTAAACACAAGGCCGATGATCCCCTGCAGGATGGCGTTTTTAAATTCAAAATCAACAAAGAAGATGACGATGCACCCTGTTGGAGTGTCCTCAAACGCCCAATTGGATTTCATGTACTTAAACGGACCATCCAAATATTCTGTGTCTATCTTCATCTCATCTGGATATAGCGTCACATGGCTGCCGAACCGTTCGCGGAAAACCTTGAAAGAAATCACCAGATCCGCCTCAAGGACCACGCTTTGCTCAACCGGTGTTGTGGATCGAATACGCGCAGCGGCGCACCACGGCAAAAACTGGGGATAAGATGCCACATCGGCCACCAGATCGTACATCTGTTGGGCTGTGTATGGCAGAGGACGTGTTTCTGAGTGTGTGGGCATAACTTTTTTGCATTTTAATATGGTTATCGTTCAAATCCATGTGTTACGAAACCTTTGCAAATACAAGGGGTGAACATGCCACAGCGTCCATATGTCATTGATCAAATGATCTCGGCCAAATCTATTGCGGCACGGATTGAAGAGCTAAGTCACGTGCTTCAAGACGAATTCAACGGGACCGATAAACTGGTTGTTGTTGGCCTTTTACGCGGCTCGTTCGTGTTTATTGCCGACCTTGTACGCGAGTTGGACTTGCCAATCGAAGTCGATTTTCTGGAAGCGTCCAGTTACGGTGATGGCATGAAAAGCGGCCGAGAAGTTCGCATTCTCAAGGACTTGCGTGGCGCAATTGAAAGTCGCGATGTTTTGGTCGTTGAAGATATTGTCGACACGGGCCACACATTGAACCATGTCACAAAGATGCTTTTGACACGCAATCCCGCACGTTTGAAATCTGTGGCTTTGTTGGACAAACCCTCGCGGCGCGAAGTCGATTTCAGTGCGGACTATGTTGGTTTCGATATCCCAGATGAATTTGTTGTGGGTTATGGAATTGATTTTGCTCAGCGCAACCGCAACCTCCCCTATATTGGGAAGGTTCGGTTCACGTAATCTGAAGTAAATCGGTCTTAATTACAGACGATTTCACGCATAACTGTGTGCGCTTCTGCAACTTTTGTTTTGTCTTCGCGGTAAACTGCTGGAAATTCCATCAGATCGATACGGCCATTCGTGCGTTTTATGTATTGGCGATACTCGTCTTTGATTTTGACGCGTTTCACGCTGTATTGTGCCGGAACTTTAACTTCCTGATAGCATCCAAGGCGTGTTGCGCGTGACTCGTCAGCAGTAGATGCTGGTGCTGCGATAACAAATGAGATTGCCACTAATGGGGCTAGAAAATTTTTCATAACTTATCCTTTTTAAAGTTAACTGGCCTTTGGTTAACCAAGAATAAGGGCCAAATAACGGCCCCACTCTGACAAGAATACGAAGCTGACGTTGAAAACGCACAAAAAAAGAGGCGCACAGCAGATGTACGCCTCTTAATTTGCCTTTAGTTAACGGCTTACTTGTTGCAAGCAGCTTTAACTTTAAGGTAATAACCTTCGCTCTTCTGGTGTGTGTGCTGAATATAAACTGGTGCGTAGTAAACTTCTACCAGTTGGCCACCACGGTGCTCCCACTTAGTGTGAGCTGCAGAGTGCAAATTCTTGTGTGTTTCAGTTTTCGCAGGAACCCAAACGCTGTCGTAACAAGCGACGACTTTGCCTTCCCAAGCCATTGCTGGCGCTGCGAAGGAAACCAAAACGGCTGCTGCTACTAAAATTGTAGTCTTCATAATAAGTTCTCTATTTATAAATAGTCGGCTCAAATTAGCAGCGCCATTAACCATGTCTTGCGAAAATTGAGTAATTTTCGACTTTCAAGCGCAAATTGTGTCAGAAAATTGATGTATTCTCAGTTTTGAGTCGGATAGGATACAGACGCGTGATGCAACTTCAGTAACTGAAAATGTTACTGTATTTCATCTAGAAACAATGACTTTCCTGGAACGCACTTTAACCTCCCGATAGCCTCACTTGGCGCCAGTACAGCAACCGATACCAAGTAAAAACTATTGCTATTGCGCGTCAAAGTCGCGGCCAAGCTTGCGCGCCTTTCAGCTGGCGAGATTTTGACTACTCGAAAAGAATGCGTTCCCAGTCTTTAAAGACCGGAAACGCTGTTTAAGATTTGAGATCAGATGGCGGAAACCCGCGAGTTAGCCGTGTTTCGCCTGACGTGCAGCGCGCAACTGAGCGAAATCATCACCGGCGTGATAGCTAGACCGTGTGAGCGGCGTAGCGGACACCATTAAGAAACCCTTGCCGTAGGCGGCCTTTTCATACGAAGCGAACTCGTCAGGGTGCACAAATCGATCAACGGCGTGGTGCTTGGGTGTTGGTTGCAAATATTGGCCCACAGTCAGGAAATCGATATTAGCAGCACGCATGTCTTCCATGACCTGCATTACGGATTGGCGATCCTCACCCAATCCAACCATAATGCCCGATTTGGTGAACATCATTGGGTCCAGTTCTTTAACACGCTGCAAAAGTCGCAATGAATGGAAGTATCGCGCGCCTGGACGCACCTCTGGATAAAGTCCCGGTACAGTTTCAAGGTTGTGGTTGAAGACATCAGGACGCGCCTCAACGACCACTTCCAAAACGGATGGGTCACACCGGATAAAGTCTGGTGTTAGAATTTCGATCGTGGTGTTCGGGCTGCGTTTACGGATCGCACGTATGGTTTGTGCAAAGTGATCCGCACCACCATCCGTAATATCGTCGCGATCAACCGAGGTCACAACAACGTGGTTCAGGCCTAGTTTTTCAACAGCGTGCGCAACACGTCCCGGTTCAAAGGCGTCTAAATCTTCAGGTGGTTTACCCGTCGCAATGTTGCAAAAGGTACATGCGCGCGTGCAGACCTCCCCCATAATCATCATGGTAGCGTGCCCTTGGCTCCAACATTCGCCCACGTTTGGGCAACCTGCTTCTTCGCAGACTGTGACAAGGTTATTGTCACGCATGATTTTGCGCGTTTCATCATAGCCCTTGCTGTTGGGGGCTTTGACCCTAATCCAATCTGGCTTTTTAGGCTGTGGACTGTCTGGACGCCGCGCTTTTTCAGGGTGACGTTTTTCAGGGATTTTCAGATCACGCATGTTATCGGCCTTTTGGGCTGCACTTTGGCAGCAAGATTTTTCTTAGTTTAACCTTAAATCGTTTTGGTTAAAACCCGACGTAGCGCATTCCAGCTATATTCCAGCGCGATACCACTTTTTTATTCCTACGCTTCGTATCTGTTAGCCGATCATGCCACGCACCGCAGACCCAAGTGTCCGTTCAAAGTGTTGATGCAGCCGCGTCAATGCGATCCGTAATAATATCTTTCCCGACCGCGCCGACCAGACAAGCCGCTTTTCCGCGGCCTCGATTCGTTGAACATAACAACAACTCCACATTAAAACATCCGACAGTCCAGGTCCCTGGTCGGTCATGGTATCGGCAAGCCGTCTGCGCGCCGCTGTGGGTCGATCGTCCACACCACTTTTAGGCGCAAAACCAACACGCCCGCCCGACGTTAGGAAGCGGTCCCGGTTTTGAGCGGCCCGAGGTCCCATTTGAGCCAATTCGAAATCTTCGCGCAGATGTTTACCCACAGGTATCTAGTCGTCGCTTAGTAACTGTTTCCCAACTTTATTACGCCAACGTGCCAAGGCCGTTAGTGGCAATAATGACAGATTATAACGCATTAGCGTTAGGCGCACTGTGTCCGCATCTGGAAGTGCGTTTTCGCCCCACTCGCAATGCTGATTTCCAAAACTGGTTTGATCCTCTGACTTTCCTGTCGAATTTTGATCATTTGCCCCCTCAAGCATTTGGGTAAGTGCCGTTCGCCCTGCGGCCGTAATTTGATAGCGTACAATCCGACCCGATGGTTGGACCGCAATCCAGTTTTTCTTAACGCCATCGCCTGCGCAATGTTGCGTTCGAGAACCGCGGCTCGCGTGCTTTTACCTTTTGTCCCATTACGGACGACCATCGCTTTATCCATATCAGTAGCAACCGCCAAGACAGCACCCTTTTCACATATGCGCTACAGGATACGCATGGCGTCCTGTTCTAATCCTTCTTTGTCGGTGGTGATCTTGGGGGTAAAAACAAATCACTCGTTTTCTTGTTTACGGAAACAGACCAATCTTGAGAGGTATCAAAGTGGTGATTGCCCAATTGATGAAAAACGGCGTCAACCGAAGGGTCATCACGGCGGGGTTCCGCCTTGCGAATTTGACGCAGAATAGTTGAGGCATGGCAGCCCGATAAGCACGCTAAAGCCCGAATAAATAAGCCTGCGTGGATATGTGCCGGAATGGGTACCCAATTTGGCAAAGACTTCGCGGTCGCAATATATTGAGTGATATCTATTAACAGATATCTCTTTTAGCATAGACGCAGTCTTTTCCAGCACTTACCCCTCCAGTTTTCTCCGTACAAACTGCGGTTACGTACGAAACTCGTTGGTCAACGAATTCAACAATCTTCATCATTGTTTCTAAGTTATAAACAATCGTGAAACCTGCACACTTAGCCCTACTGCCATGCACAACACCCTTAAAATTCGTGCGATAAATCCAAATATCCGGACAACTTTTTCCACAGTTTTGGTTCTTAGGGGGATTGTACATACAAGACGTATTAACCATTTTCAGCAGTGACAGCGCCCAAGGCTCTTGATGCGCGCAGCAAGCATTAGTGCGATGGTTTATAGACGCACGAAGCACCTGCCACGCCTTCTTAATTACGGTCAAATGCCCAAGCACTCAAAAGCTATTTTACGACTTAACGCGATTAAAGGCGCTCTAAACGCACTGCGCAAAACAGGAGAACCCGCCTGCAACCTGCTGCACCATATCGATGTGATAATTGCAACCGTGGGAGAGGCACGCGATTTGCGCCTCTCAAGCAAAACTTATCAGTTGACTACATAAAGGAGTCAGGTTCGGCTTCTTTACGTTTTGCAATGTAGTCATTCAGACCGTCTGCAATGCCCTGATCCAGTGGAGGCTGAATATAGTCGTTCAACATTTTCTCAACACGGGCGCTTGCCAATGATTGCGAATCGCGCGCGCCCTCATCCTCCCATGTCTCGAATGGTTTGTAGTCCAACAGGTCTGACTTCCAGAACGCATCCTTAAAGTTAGCTTGCGTGTGCGCGCAGCCCAGGAAGTGCCCACCGGGCCCAACTTCGCGGATCGCATCCATAGCTTGTGCGTTCTCGTCAATTTCAACGCCGCGTGCGAGGTGATGCAACGCACCCAACTGATCAGCGTCCATTACGAACTTCTCGAACGAGCTGACCAATCCACCTTCAAGCCAACCGCAAGAGTGCAGCATAAAGTTCACACCAGCCAAAAGGCCCATGTTCAGGCTATTGGCTGTTTCATACGCAGCCTGCGCATCAGGCAGTTTCGATCCAGTAAACCCACCGGATGAACGATATGGCAATCCCATACGGCGTGCCAACTGGCCTGCCCCGTATGTAATGTGCGCGGCCTCTGGTGTGCCGAAGGTTGGGGCGCCAGAATTCATGTCGATAGACGTCACAAAAGCACCCATAATTACTGGAGCACCAGGACGGATCAATTGGCTGTATGCAATGCCAGCCAAAGCCTCGGCCATAACTTGGGTCAACGTGCCTGCAACAGAAACCGGTGCCATAGCTCCACCAACGATAAACGGCGAAACTATACAGGCCTGATTGGTTTGCGCATAGACTTCAAGCGCACCCATCATAACGTCATCAAACGTCATCGGTGAGTTGATGTTGATCAGGCTGGTCATAACTGTGTTCTCTTGAACAAAGTCTTTGCCAAACAGGATGCTGGCCATATCTACGCTGTCTTGGGCACGGGATGGTTCTGTAACTGACCCCATGAAGGGCTTGTCTGACAGAGTCATGTGGGCGTGCAGCATGTCCAAGTGACGTTTATTCACTGGCACATCTGTAGGCTCGCATACCGTACCACCAGAGTGGTGCAGCCATTTGGACATGTAGCCCAATTTTACGAATTTTTGAAAATCCCCAATGGTTGCATAACGGCGCCCACCTTCTGCGTCACGCACGAAGGGAGGACCATAAACCGGAGCAAGCACCAAATTTCGGCCACCAATTTCGACATTACGCTCTGGGTTGCGTGCATACTGCGTAAATGTAGAAGGAGCTGTTGCACATAATTTGCGCGCCAAACCTTTGGGAATTCGCACGCGTTCACCATCAATGTCTGCACCCGCATCAGCCCAGCGTTTTAGAGCGGCAGGATTATCAAGGAAGTTAACCCCAACTTCTTCTAAGACCTGTTCGGCGTTTGCCTCAATGATACAAAGCGCTTCTTCTGTAAGAACCTCAAAGTTTGGGATGTTGCGTTCGATGTATTTTGCCGTTTCAAAAGACACTGCTGTTCGAGCTGCACGACGTGCTGCACCGCCGCCACCGCGTCCACGTCTTGCTGGAGTTGCTGCTTCAGACATGATGATCCCCTTTGTAACGACATTAATTGATTTGCTGATACCTGAGTACCACCTGATGCCACCCCAAAATTGCGGCGATGCTGGGAAAAAAGCGACATCTGTGTGACTTCGCGACTTATCGCGCTAAAAACTTATATTTCCGTGTTGCAAAGCCGCCTTCAAACCCTTGCCAGCACCGCCACATCTGCATATTGCAGGACGCATGACAAACATACATGACCGCCTTCTCATCATCGACTTTGGTAGCCAAGTGACGCAATTAATTGCGCGTCGCCTGCGTGAACTGAACGTCTATTGCGAAATTCACCCTTATCAGAACGTGACAGACGCGTTTTTGGCCGAGTTTGCGCCAAAAGCTGTGATTCTTTCGGGCGGTCCCGCCTCTGTCATCAATGAAGGGTCACCGCGCCCCCCATCAACTGTTTTTGATCTCAATGTTCCGGTCCTAGGAATTTGCTATGGTCAACAGGTGATGATGGAAGTTTTGGGTGGTAAGGTCGAAAGCGGCCATGGCACTGCAGAGTTTGGTCGTGCGTTTGTGACGCCAGAAGCTGAAAAACTAACGCTGCTTGATGGCTGGTTTAAAGACGAAAAAGAACAAGTCTGGATGAGTCACGGCGATCACGTATCCGAGATCGCGCCGGGTTTTGAGGTTTATGGCACTTCCCCGAACGCGCCATTTGCCATCACAGCCGATACATCACGCAACTTCTTTGCGGTGCAGTTCCACCCTGAAGTTCACCACACGCCAAACGGCGCGAAATTATACGAGAACTTTGTTAAGATGGCAGGGTTCAAAGGCGATTGGACAATGGGCGCTTATCGCGAAGAGGCAATTGCCAAAATCCGTGAGCAAGTCGGTGATGCGAAAGTTATCTGTGGCCTTTCAGGCGGTGTCGACAGTTCAGTAGCCGCTGTTTTGATCCACGAGGCCATCGGAGATCAACTGACTTGCGTATTTGTTAACAATGGGTTGCTGCGCAAAGGTGAAGCCGAAGAAGTCATCACCATGTTCCGCGACAACTACAACATGCCGTTTATCTATGCGGACGAACGCGAGCTGTTTTTGGGCGAATTGGATGGCCAAAGCGATCCAGAAACCAAACGCAAAATTATTGGCAAACTGTTCATTGACGTGTTCCAGAAACATGCGGCGGAAGTAGGCGGTGCTAAATTCTTGGCCCAAGGTACGCTGTACCCTGACGTCATCGAATCTGTATCCTTTTCTGGCGGTCCATCCGTGACCATCAAATCGCACCACAATGTGGGTGGTTTACCTGAAAAGATGGGCCTTAAGCTGGTTGAGCCGTTGCGCGAATT